>Ga0209573_1000789_pt1 | contig 58141 bp, 47 predicted proteins | sample TNRBio252014_DNA_FD_185870 | JGI IMG/M metagenome (GOLD analysis project Ga0209573, IMG submission 185870) | Wastewater treatment Type I Accumulibacter community from EBPR Bioreactor in Madison, WI, USA - TNR Reactor_6/25/2014_ DNA (SPAdes)... | ecosystem: Engineered > Bioreactor > EBPR >...
AACAATAAGATTTAGGTGGCTAAAGCGGTAGGGATCACCTCTTCCCATCCCGAACAGAGCAGTTAAGCCTACCGACGCCAATGATACTACGGTAACACGTGGGAAAGTAGGTCGCCGCCCCTTTTTCAGCTCCCTCACCAACCAGTGAGGGAGCATTTTTTTGTACATCCAAGACACTAAATTCTAAAGGCAGACAAGGCATTATTTCTTACCTTTGCATTTGCTGGTTGTGTTTATGATCTTATTCCAAATATGTTTGATATTGCTCTTTACCTGTGCCAATCTGACCGCTCAATCGGTAGATCGTGAAAAAAAAGTGAGCAAACGGAACGTACCCCTTGCCGTTTTAGATACCTTTAAGGTTCATTATCCCGATGCCCAAAAGATTAAATATTATCAAGAAATTTCCGAAGGAAAACCCTTTTGGGAAATTGAGTTCCGTTTGGGGAATACCTCCAAAGCCGCAACTTATGACGAAAAAGGTATGTTACTCCAAACCGAACAATTAATCGGCTTTTCTCAATTATCGGATTCGTTAGAAAAGTCTATTCGATTGTATTTAGATTCTAATTTTTCTAAATATCAAATCAAAAAGGTAGAGTTGGTTTTTGCGCCCAAACAGCATAGTCCGCAGATGGTTGAAATTACGATTTGGTCGCGTTCCAAATCGTATTACGGGGTCGCCGAACTCTTTTTTGACGATAAAGGGCGAGAAGTAAAGCAACGAAACTATGAATTCCAATCCGTTCCGACAGCATTCTAAAGCAATATGAAGTCATTTTGTTTTTTGGTTTTATTTTGGGGTTGCTGTTCGGCACTGTTCGCCCAAAATTTGGATTTCTACGGGGGGCTGATTGCATTCAACCAAACCGGTAAAATTAGCAGGGTTTTCGATTATAATTTTTTTGCGTCTACCACCATCGATGCCTTCGACCATAGAATTCAAAACAGAAATTATCCCGCCCGTGATTTACAACTTTATATCCAACCCAGCTTGGTTTATAAATTTAATAATACGTTCAATTTTGCCGTCAGCTACACCTACCAGCGCAACAATCCCCTCAATGACGATTACAGTAACGAACACCGACTTTGGGAGCAAATGCTCGTTACGTTCAATCTCGGTAAAGTTCGGTGGACGAATCGGTTTCGATTTGAGCAACGCTTTATCGAAAATCGAATCACGCAACGTTACCCGCTCAGTTTACGTTTCCGATACCAAATCGGGTTTAACCTCCCGCTTCAAGGCAAACAATTAGACCCTAAAGAATTTTATTTTGCAGCTTATAATGAATTTTATTTTTCTTTAACGACACCCCGCAACGCCTTTTACAGCGAAAACTGGACTTATGCCGGTGCCGGCTATCATTTGGGGAAGTGGGGTAAAATTGAAGTAGGTCCGTTACTACAGATTGCCGTCTTGAACCTTAAACACGATTGGCGCATCCTTAATTTAATACAAGCCATGTGGGTTACCAACTTTAACCCCAAACCGAAGGCAAAATAACTTTTATGAAAGCATTGTTGGTGAAATAAATCAACAAACATTAATACTTCATTAAAAACTGTATAAAATCTAAGCCCTTCCGAAAAAGGGAAATGACTATTTCATAGCTTTGCACCTTATTGTTGGCTTATGTTCGTCGAAATATTGAGGACTAAAATTCATCGGGTTAAGGTTACACAGTTGGAACTCAACTACGTGGGGTCGATCACTTTAGACCAAGCCCTGATCGAAGCGTCGGGACTCCTCCCCAATGAAAAAGTCCAAGTGGTCAACGTCAATAACGGTGCGCGTTTTGAAACTTACGTCATCGTGGGCGAGCGAAATAGTGGTGTAGTGGGCTTGAACGGTCCCGCGGCGCGACTGGCGATGAAAGGCGATGTGCTGATCGTCATGTCCTACGCATGGATGAACTACGAAGAAGCCCGCATCTATGAGCCGACCGTCATCTTCCCCGACGACAACAATCGTTTAGAATCCTGATTATCATTGCCCTTACTTGAAAAAAATACTGATTAACATCCTTTGGTTTATATTGGCGGTCGCGTTGCTCTATTTGGTGTTTCGCGGTGCATCCTTCCAAGACCTCCAAGACCAAATCAACCAAATCAACTACTTTTGGCTCACTTCCGGCTTGGTACTCAGCCTCTATTGTCATTGGTTGCGGGGCTATCGCTGGAAAATGCTCATGGAAACGAGTGGGGAAAAGGTCAGCACCCTACATGCCTTTGGGGCGGTGATGGTTGGTTATATGGTCAATTATGCCCTGCCCCGTGTCGGCGAAGTAACCCGATGCACCATCCTATATAAATCCGATCGTGTACCCCTGCCTACCGCTATCGGAACGGTTTTTACCGAACGGGTGGTGGACATTCTAACGCTTGGTTTGCTATCCGGCACTGTCTTTTTAACGGAATTTGACGTTTTGGCAAGTTACATCCTCGAACAGAATGAGGGGCGTTCGTTTCGTTCGCTGTATATCCTCTTGGGGTTGGCGGTGGCGGGCTTGGTAATGTTGTGGGTATTGTATCGTTTTCGGCGGAGGCTTTTACAAATCGGCATCGTGCGTAAGGTCTATGACTTTATCTTAACGTTTCGGGATGCCGTGCTGGGTATCTTTAAACTAAAACGTCCTGCCCTATTTATCCTCGTTTCTTTAGCCATTTGGGTGGGCTACATCACGGTTAATTACCTGATAATGAAGGCGATGCGTGGCACTTCCGACCTCAGTTACTATACGGCGGTCATCATCACGGCGATGGGCGGGATAGCAATGGTCGTTCCCGCACCCGGCGGTACAGGACCCTTTCACTTCGCGGTAACGGAGACCTTCCGCATGTACAGGCTGAATGTGGACTTGGGGCGCGCGTTGGCACTCGTGATCCACACCCCGCAGCTGGTCTTGAATAGCCTCGTGGGGGGCTTCTTCTTCTTTTACTTGGCGCGCAAAGAGAAAGCGTGGAAGGAATAAAGCGAATTTTGGCTTTGCTGGTAGTACAGCTTGCTTTGATTGCCGGTTTTTATTGGGGAATCAATCCGCGTTATTGTTATTATCGAGAAGAGCAACTGCAAACGATGCTTTGTAATTGGCATATTGATTGTAAACCAATGATTATCAATGCGCAAGGGGATACAATGGCTCTCAAGTTGCAGATCAAAGTTCTGCGCATACCTAACTTACCTATTACATTGGTTTCTAACTTGGTTTGGGAATGCTGTGATGCCTATGATGGACATTTGTTTAATTATTATTACTGTATACGTACCAATGATACCTGCTTTCACCTAATTAAGGTAACCGGGAACATGAAACTTCATGGAGTGGTTCTGAAAGATATTACCGGAGATCATATTCCCGAACTGATAAGCATTATGAAAAATACTGCCGGAAACATAAATTACGATTATAAAGCATGGCAATTCCATCGTACCGATAATAATGTTTATGTATTAAAAGAAATTGAAGCAATTAATGGATTATTTAATATATCATATGATTCTACTCAAAATAAATTATATACGCATAGCTATCGAGCCACTGGCATATTAGTGGATACTATTTATTCTTATCGATGGGGGAAAAATAACCTATTAATTTCCGAAACAAAGTACATTTGTAATAAATACCATACTCCCGATCACAGTTTGCTGAAAAGTTATCGATATGATACGCTGTCTAATAAATGGATCATGATTGATAGCATGATTACGAAATATGAGAACTATTTAGCCAAACAAAGAGGAAAAAAAATTCTATTGGATTAATATATTTATTTATGACAATATATATGCTTTAATGTTACAATTTGACATTCGCATTACGTTAAATTTTCAACAAAAAAGATTAATGCTTGCAGGAATTAACTAAATTCTAAGTAGGCGTTCCGACCCAAAAAGGGGCGAAACGGAATCTTAAAAAAGATCATCTCGACATGAAAATATATTATAAAATTTTAGCAATTTTATAATATTATCAATTATAGATTAATTTGATGACAATTTTAATCTATAATTGATGTGTTAATGATTTGACACATCAAAATAATTATTTGCAAATCAAGTGCAGTAAATTAGGAACATTTGAAATGGAATGAGGTGTTAAAATCCGCATTTCGGTCGAAAAAATTAGCATTTTTTTCAACACAAGGGTCTTATCTTGGCTTTTTAGCCGAATAATGGTAGAAGGAATCGGTATCAGGCTGTAACTTTCGGGGCAATGGCAATGAACCCTTTTTGGATACCTTTGGGCAAAGGGAAAGCTCTCGCGCTTGGTGTCGGCAATAAAGCCGGACTGCTGGATCAGGCGGGTGCGAAGGGCTTTGCCGTGCCGAAAGGCTTGCTTTTGTGCCATGAAGCCTACCTTTTTGCCTTAAAATCCCACTGGATTGAGCAAAAAAGCGGGCAAATCAAGATTATTCAACCCGAAGCCCTCGCCCAAGCCCTCCAACTGCCTACCCTAAAAAGTCCCGTGGCGGTGCGTTCCGCTTTCTCCGCTGAAGATAATCTCACGGATAGCAAGGCGGGCTTCTTTCATTCCGAACTCAACGTTCCGTTCTTCGATTCCAATGCTTTTTTCCGCGCTTTGGAGGTTGTTTGGACATCCGCCCTGCGCTACGACCGTGCTTTTCGGATGGATGTGCTGGTTTTGGAGATGGTTGAAGCCCGATTTGCCGGCGTAGCCTTCACCGAAAATGATTTTGAGGATGACCTCATCAACTACACCGAAGGCTTAGCTGATAAGCTCGTAGGCGGAAAAACCGAAGGAAAACGCTTAGAATTGCCTAAATTATACGCTTTGGAGTCCCCATCGCCCGGTTTTTCTTACCAAGAATCCTTTGAACCCCGCCTGCAAAAGCTATTACGGAGCATTCGACAAACGTTTGGCTATAAGGATTGGGACATTGAATGGGCGGATGACGGAAAAAAATGTTGGTTGATACAATTACGTCCGATCACCCGACGCACGCTCCGAAATGATGCCTTTACTATCGCCAACCATAAGGAGATTTTGCCGGAATTACCGTCGTACTTTATGACGGCTCTGATCGAAAGCTGTGCCGAGAATTTATTTGAATATTACCGACAATTTGACCCTTCTTTACCCGTAAATCGCTTATTTATTGAGGTTTTTTACGGTCGCCCGTTGATTAACCTCTCATTATTAACGGATATGATGCGTCATTGGGGACTGCCGACCAAGTTGGTTACCGACTCCATCGGCGGAGAGGATGACCGCCCTTTTCCAATAAATAAATTAAGATTAGCTAAAAATATCCCAAAACTGCTCAAACTCGGCTTAGCGCAACAACGCGCTGCGGGACACGCCGAAGCCACCATCCAAAAAATATTGGAGTCCACCTCTAATTTGCGGGGACATAAATGGGGTTTCCTCATTGATTCCCTACAATTTGTGTACAGCACCTTAGTAACGGAGATGTTTTCCCTCACCGCCGCGATGAGTTTACCGCTGGCGTTGAGTCGCAAATTGGATGCCGGGCATCCCTATTTTATGGAGCATCAGGCACTTTCCACCCAATTTTATACCGATTTACAGCCTTTATGGCAATATATTGCAGAGCATCCCGACTTAAAAGCCCATATCCAAGCCGGACTGATTCCCCAAGACCCCGCCTTTCTGAAACATTACACCGCATTCATCAGCAAACACGGGCATCGCGGGGTGTATGAAAGTGATCTTGCCCGCCCTCGCTACCGCGAACAACCCGAACTTTTACTACAAATTCTACTGAATCCGCTCCCCCCTAAACCGCAAAAAGAAGTTAAAACGTCGGTTTGGGATACTATTTTAGCCCCCCTTTGGAAGCAAGGGGCAAAAGCCGTCCGCGCTCGGGAAGAACTCCGCTACCAAACCATGCAAGCCTTCGCCCGTATTCGCGCCGCCATGCTGAATTTAGCCGAGTATGCCGTGCGGGAAGGCATTTTTAGGGAAAGAGACGACATTTGGAAGCTAAACGTCTTGGAAATCAGGCGATTAGACATCGGCTGGAAACCTGATGATACTTTTTGGAAAAGCCGACATGAAGAAATTGAAGAAAATGCACGTGTGCATATGTCTGATTTGTTTCGCCGTTTTGATGATTTCTTCCTGATGGAAAGCCCACATTTAACAACCGGTTTTCCGCAAGAATTGAAAGGAATGCCCCTCACACAGGGATATGTGGAAGGGCGTGCTTGGGTATTGAATGAACCGAAATTTGCCCTTCCACCGAATTTTATTCGGGAAAAGACCATTTTGATTGCCCGTTCGGTGGATGCGGGTTGGATTCCTGTTTTCGGATTGGTAGCAGGTGTCGTCGTGGAAACGGGTGGTGATCTGTCGCATGGTTCGATCATCCTGCGTGAGTTAGGTATCCCTGCCGTTACGAATGTAAGCCAAGCTACCCGCCTGATCCCTCAAGGGTCAAACGTTATTCTTTGGGCGGAAAAAGGGAAACTGCAAGTGCTTACATAATTTTTTATACCGAAAACCTAATTCTTTGTCTCTATTGATTGATTATATCGGTTACGAATATTTTTTTCTAAAAAGGTATGCAAGGGAGAAAATAAGATAGCCATAAGAGAATTAAAAATCAATTTCTGGATAGGAATAGCACCGGTATATTGATCTAAAATCGGGTCAAAAAGGATGAGCAGAAACTCAAAAAGGATTAATAATGCCATAAAGAGCAGTATATCTACGACCGCTATCGGAAGCCGGAAACGATCAATAAATGTTAATCCCGTAAACAATACCAGCAAAATCCCGCAAATTGATAAATATTGGAGATTGTTTTGTCGTTCGGCTTGTGCTTCCGCTTTGATTTTTGCTTCCTTGGCTTTCCGGCTTTGCTCTTCTAATTCTTTCTCAAACTGAAAGCGCGATTCTATCCTTCCGAACTCTTTAGCTTTTTCCTCATTATGTAAAGAGTCTGAATATTGTTTGTAGAGTTTGAAAGCAATAAGAGCATCAGTGGAATTACCCAAGGCGGAATCCGCTTCAAAAAGGGCTTTCGCACCGGCTTGCATCCAACTCATGTTTTGGGTTTTTTGAGCCAGATCAAGTCCTTTTTGTGCCAGAACTTTAGCCAGAACCGGATTCTTTTGTCTTAAATGAACTGAACTTAATCCGATTTGTGCCAGACTGATTCCGTCTTTATTGTTAAGTTCTTCATTAATGCGGAGGCTTATTTCCAGTGGTTCTAAGGCTTTGCTGTTTTCCCCTTTTTTTTGATAAACGGAAGCAATATTATTGAGGCAATTGGCAATTCCTTGCTTGTTGTTGATGCTTTCATTAATCAAAAGGCTTTGTTTTTGGCTTTCTAAAGATTCATCATAGTTATTAAGCGTACTTTGAATAACGCCAATATTGCTTAAACAGTTAGCAATACCTATTTTGTTTTTAATTTTTTCATTATTTTGGAGACTCCGTTGATAATATTCTAAAGCTGTTTTATGACTGCCTTGTTCGTCATAACAAGCCCCAATATTCATTAAACTCATAGCTATTATTTTTAAGTCACCCGTTTTCTCACCTACTTTTAGGCATTTCTGAAAATAGAATAAAGACTTTTCATAATTTCCCTGTATTTTAAGCACATTTGCGATATTATTGATGCAATTTACCTGCCCGCTTTTATCCCCGACCCGCTCAAAATTCGCAAGCCCGTTTTGGAAATAAGTCATTGCTTGAGAGAATTGTCCCTTCATATAATAAATATTGCCGATACTCATTAAGCTACTCGCTAAGCCTTGCTCATCGTTTATACGATTATAAATTGCACGGCTTCTTTCAAAGTATTGCAAGGCAAGTGGTAATTCACCTTGAATGGCTACAACATTAGCGAGGTTTATAAGACAAGAAGCGATGCCTTTTTGGTAGTTTTCTCGCTCTAATAATTTTAGTCCCTCAGTGCCTTTTTGTTTAGCCTGATGAAGGTCTCCCGTTTTTCGCAGTTCAGCACACAATCGGCACAAAGTACGTCCCTTGACGGAATCCACTTTCGTCGTAGCAATTACCTTTTGCAAACTATCAATCTTGGCATTTTGAGACCATAAGCTATGGTGTAATATCACCAAAAAGCTAATCAATAAAGTTGCTTTCATTTTTCCAAAAAAGTATTTTGAGATAACGAAAATAAATCCCTCAAGCATTATGAGAGTATTATTTTTCGATAAAAGCATACAATTCTTCGATAAACTTAATACATCGCCATATCAAATAGCCTGCGGTACTTCATCGTAAGCGGATGTTTTTCCCCCCAATACTTAAAAAGGGCTATTCCGACCTTTACGGCTCGGTTTCCGTCCAAATCTTTACCGCGATAGAGGGATTCGATCAGTTGTTGCAGGGCGCGTTCTAATTCGCCCTGATGTAGTGCATGTAAGGCAGATACCAAATTGGCTTTGGCGGGATGCTCAGGGATTTCCGCTGTTGTGTTATGGCGGACTAAGGCATCGGTTAGGTCGCGGACGGCTTGGGCAGTATCATAAAAGGCGGAAGCCTCCGATATATTTTGTATGTATTGAATAGCCCGTTCGGGATGCGTAAGGCAAGTCCAGAGGGCATATTGGGCTAAGGCTTCTTCATCATCGGGATAGTCGTTGAGGAAGGCTTGCAGACTTTCTAAGGCATCTTCCGGCTGGACGTTTACCCACAGCAGGCGCGCCGAATGTAACAACGATTTATCCCGAGTATCAGGATAGAAATCCGCTACCCACTTCCTAAAATCTGTCGCCGCGACCAAACCTGAGAAGCTGGAGATCACTTTTTCCTGATAGATCATCGCTACCGTCGGTATAGACTGAACCCGCAGGGCTTGGGCTAAGGCTTGATGTTCGTCAATGTTGACTTTCGCCAAAAACCAACGGTCTTCGTTTAGCGAGGCTTCTTGCTCCAAAACGGGGGTGAAGGCTTTACAGGGACCGCACCATTCCGCCCAAAAATCCACGATGGCGGGCAGTCGGCGACTGGGTTCTAAAACTTGGGTTTGAAAATCTCGGACGCTGACGACCATTATTTTAGGTTAAAAAAGTGAATAGGGGTAAGGTTTTTCATTCTTTACCCGCATTATAGAGGGTCTGTTTCTCTTCGGTGGTGAGGTTTTCATAGCCTACCGACTGAATTTTATCCAAGATGCGGTCAATCTCCTGTTGGGAAGGCTTACCGGCTTGTTGCGGTTGTGGGGAAGACGCTGAGGCTTTTCCGGTTGGCTGACTTGGTGTAGCTACCCGCGAAGAAACCACCCGCATCCGAGGCTTGGGCTTAGGACGGAATAAGGCTTGAATTTTATCGTAAAGGATGCCCCAGTCGCTACCTTTTTGCAGTTGGGAAATGTAAAGGAAGCCGATAAATGCCCCCCCTAAGTGCGCGATACGTCCCCCCGGATTACCTGCCGGAAGCATCAATACATCCAACAATACAAATACGAGTGCCAACCATTTTAACCGCACTGCCCCGAAGAAGAGCAGAAAAATGGTGGCATCCGGTACTAACGTAGCCGTGCCAACGATGATCGCCGTTACGCCGGCGGAAGCACCATTGAGGAAAAAGTTTGTTCCCCTGAATATCGGAAAGAGGTTGGTAGCCAACAGATAAAAAACAGCTCCTGCCAATACACCCCACATGTACAGCGACCAGATGTGTTTATTCCGTTGGGAAATGTATTCGGCAAGAATACGCCCGATCCAGAACATCCACAACATATTGAAGGCGATATGGAAGACGGCTTCGGGGAAATGCAGAAAACCATAGGAGATAATCGTCCAAGGGCGGAATAGTAATAATCCTAAATTGGATGGCAAGGACAAATATTCGCGGACAAAGCCCTCAAAAATCCCATAGCTTCCTGCGAAAAAGAAAGTTAATCCCACCAAACCCAAGACCACATACAGCCCCACATTGAGGATGATGATTTCCGCCAACGCGCCGTATCGGGGCAGAAAAGAATATTTTATTTCGTCGGTAAACGTCTTCATTCAAGACTAAACAAAGAAGGGACGGAAATCGTGTTTCCATCCCTCAAAGTTACGAGTTATTTGCAAAAGGTGCGATCAAAATTAACCCACGAAGAGTTCTTCCGCTTTTTCCCAGTTGACGATTTCCCAGAAATTAGTAACGTATTCGGGACGGCGGTTCTGGTAGCGGAGGTAATAGGCGTGTTCCCACACATCCAAGCCGAGAATGGGTTTGCCCTGCGTTTCGGCTACATCCATGAGGGGATTATCTTGATTGGGGGTAGAAGTTACGTAAAGTTCACCTTCCTTGAGGATGAGCCACGCCCAGCCGGAACCGAAACGACCGGTGGCGGCAGTGGTAAATTCTTCCTTTAGGCGTTCAAACGAACCGAAACGGCGGTCAACGGCTTCCGCCAATTTGCCTACGGGTTTTTTCTTTGCCTTATCGCCCGAAATGAGGATTTGCCAAAAGAAAGCATGATTCCAGTGTCCCCCGCCGTTGTTGCGAATGGCGGTACGTACGTCAGCCGGCAGGTCGTTGACTTTGGTAATCAGTTGCTCTAAGGACTTGGTTTGGAGGTCAGCTATCTTACCTACCGCCGTGTTGAGGTTGGTAACATAGGCATTATGATGCTTAGAATGGTGGATTTCCATCGTTTGGGCATCAATCGCGGCGGTGAGGGCATCGTAGCTGTACGGTAATTCCGGTAAAGAAAACATATTTCAGGGATTGAAGATGAATAGGTTGCTGAATCTTTTATTTAGATTCAATCTATCAAACGTAAGCCGAAAGCGGAAAGTTTCTGTATCGAAGCCGGATTTTTTTTAGGTGATTAGTTTGATACACACCCAATCATAGCCAACCGCTTTCAATCAGGACTGACGCGTTACGTACTATGCGGGGCAAACCGTATTTAAGATTTAAGAAGCCCAAGAATGGTTCGCACCTGTTCCTCTGTCAGATGACAAATTCGGGCAATTTTGGTGAGCGTATCACCGTCGGCGTGCATCTCTTTGACGATTTCGATGAGTTGTTCGTTTCGTCCTTCAGCTTTACCTTCAGCTTTGCCTTTGGTTACGCCAACAGCTAATCCGTCTTGGAAAAGGAAAGTCTTGGTTTTGTCGAATTGGAGTGCCATATGTTGTTGTTTGTTTTTGATAATTTGACTGAGGTCTCGAAGCCCACCCAGGGTATCCAAGATGCTAAAATAATCGCCTAAACGTTCATTGTCAAGGACTAAGGTTCGTAATCGTGCTAAAATGTCTTCGACTAACCGTTCTCGGGATTCAGTAGCGCAAAGGATCGCAAATATCACCGCTTCGGGAATATCACTTTGTAAGAATGGTTCTGCCGGAAATTCCTTTAAGTCAACAACTTGAATGCGAAAGGAGTGCCAATCATCTTGGAATGCTAGGGGGTGATAGTTGGCAGGCGTATTTCCCAGATGGATAATGTATTGATGCGGGATGGTGTTAAAGTAAAACATGTATGGTGCCGCATAAGCAAAACAACGTTTTAACATGTCGGAGTCGGCATAGCTTTGCAGTTCCAGCTGAATTAACTGATTCGTTTGCCGATTGCGAATCACAAAATCAGCGCGCTTGTGGAGGCTCATCGGTTGTTCATTGGGTAGGGCAACCCATTCCAATGATTCGGCTTGTTCAAAACCAAGATCGGGTAACAGGTGCAATAACACAGGAATTGCAGGAGCAATCAGTTGCTTGGTGCGGGTGTCGTAAGGTGTAGTATCTGGGAAGCCGGGATTCATAAAGGCTGAAAGCTGGACGGAGGAGTATTTTATATGATTAAGGGACTAACCATGATGCGAAATGTATCATGGTTAGTCCCTTAATTGCTGATATTAAAGTTCGGTTGGCTTATCTGTCCACGAGTATTCGCGAACCGACCGAACCGTGTGGCGATTTGATGAGGTAATGATACGTACCGCAGGAAAGGTTATCCGTTGGGATCGTATATTGATGTTTTCCTTTCGCAAAATTCATCGGACCTGAACTATAAACGACTCTGCCACTGAGGTCTAAGACTTCGATTTCCGCCATCGTATTCTTGTTGTATTCAAATACGACGTTGGTAAATTCCGGGGCGGGGTTCGGATAGTTTCCGTACAGGCGGAGATCACCCGTTTCGTATAGGGCTTCCTGCATGTCTTCCATCCCTACTTTGAAACGACTTTCGTAGTAGATAATCGGGAAGATGGCGGGAATATCGGGTGCAATATCTTGGCGATCGCCAAAGAAGAAGCGTCGAAGCATCATCCAAGTTCCAACCGTAGGCGTATCCACATCCACGAGGCTGACGTACCATTCGTTTTTCCAGCTGTCGCCTTGGTCACATTTCTGTGCCGGACCAGTGCAGAAGATGGCTAAAACGTCATCCGAAAACTGTCCCTGACCGTAACCTCTTTTCGTTTCAAAAGCGAAAAGGTAGCTACCGCGTAACGGCGTTTTGGGCGGATATTCGGTGTAAGTATCAATCGGGAAGGGCTGATAAACCCGTTGGCTAACGTCTAAGGGTAAAGTAAATCGGTCTAACGTCCAAGGTTGGTTCACAACGGGTTCTGTGCCGGTGGAAACAACACCTAATTCTCCGTATTCATTTTCCCGTGAGCTGGTGATGGGATAGACCTGTATCCGAAAGGTGTCGGCAGTTCCGGTAATAGCGGTTTGTTCGGTAAGTGCTACCACTAATTGCTCCAGCCAGACTTTGGTGAAGTCATTATTGCGGCGCGGGATGTTAAACGAATGGGCGTGGTGCGTAACGGCTACATGAATAGAGTCTCCGCTCTGTAAGGGAACCCAAAACGGTTCAAAGCTACCATTAATGAAACCATTAGGACCGGGATTGTAATATTGGAAACGAACACACTCTTCACGAGAGGGACTGTCCGAATCCCAATAAGAAGTAAAGACGACAGTATCCCGCAAATATTCATCCTCCGACGTTTTTGCGGATGACTGTTCATTGGATAGCGGGGCTACCTCTTGAATGGAAAGGCGACGGGATTGACCGTATTCCTCAATAAATTTTTGTTGATTAGGAATGCGCGCATTTTTAAGCTGTTCTTGACGAACGTTTACTTGTTGCGCCCAAGCCGAGCAAGTTACCCATAAAGCACAGAAGATTAGGGTAATTTTCTTCATCGTAAATAAATGGTTAGACTTATGTTTCTGTAAGATGACCCATTCATCTTCCAAGCAAAGATACGCACTTTTTCCGAAAAAAGTAAATATCGGACGGTAAAATAATTTTTCGGTGCATTAATCCGTATTTGCCCTATATTTGTTGCCTAAGAATAGGTCTAAAAAAATCAAGAGCTACCATGCGCTACTTCCTACGGATGATCCTGCTTTGCCTGTGTTGGACGGCTGTATTGCCCCTCTCTGCTCAAGTGAACGAAGGCATGTATTTGCCCCTGTCAGCCCTGCGCAATACGGCTGTAATCCTGATTATTGTAGCCATCGCGGTCGGATTGTATTTCGTACACCGAATGCTGTTACAGCAAGCACTCGCCGGCTACCGTGATAAAATCCATGAATTGGAGCAACTGTTAGGCAATGCCAAAGAAAAAGACAGCCAGCTCAAACAAATAACCGAACAAAATTCTCACCTCGAAAAACAATTCCAAAAAGAATTAGAGCAAGCACAAAATCAAGTTAAAGAACAGCATGACTTGGTGCATCAATATAAAAAAGCCTTAGACACGCAGGCAATTGAGTTAGAAAAAAAGGAGCAAGCCTTTAATCAAGCCGTCAAGGATTTAGAAGTCAAGACCAACCAACTGGAACAGCTCCAAAAAGCCTCCGCCGAGGTCAGTCTCCTCCAACAATCCGTTCAACAGCTGAAGGCAGAACTTGACCAAAAGAATGCCCGCTTAGCCCAAAGCCAACAAATGCTTCAGCAACAGCGTGCCGCCTTAGAAGCCAAATCCGCCGAAGCCGCTCAACAAGCCCGTAATTCCCTTCAAAAGGCGGAATTAGAGCAGAAAAATGCGGAACTCGCCGAAGCCCACGAAGCCATCCGTAAGCAAAAGGAGCAACTCGTGCAGTCCGAAAAGATGGCAATCATTGGTTCGCTGACTCCTGCCATTGCGCATGAATTCAATAATCCGCTCGGCGTATTGAAAAACGGTGCAACGATGATCCAAACCAAGTTGGACAACATCCTTAAAGCTCTCCCCGAATGGGAAACCAAACTTTCGCCTGAACGGCGTAAAATGTTTTGGGATATGATCTTTACGGTATTGGCGGGAACGACCGGTGTCTCACCCGACCAAGAACGAAAAATACGCTCCAAAATCGAACGAGACCTCGAAGACCACGACGTAGATGAAGCCGGAGAAATCGCCACTCAAATCGTGCGGATGGGCTTACATGAGCAGTTCCAGCAGTTTATGTCCTTCTTTTCGGATCGCTTTTCCGTGCCGGCATTTAAGATTGTGTACGAAATTGATTTCGTGCTGAAGCAAATCGGACGCATGAAAGTGTCCGGTAATATGGCTCAAAAGATTATTGATGCCTTAAAGGGGTACGTTCACGATAAGGAAGAAACTTTCTCCTTAGAAGAAAATCTTGAAACGGTGCTGACGCTCTACGATTTCCGATTGAATCAGGGCAATATAACGGTTAATAGAAACTTTGAAATGTTACCCAAAATGCACGGTTTCCCTGGGCAACTGATGCAGGTGTGGACGAACTTTCTTTCCAATGCCGAACACGCCCTCATGGAACGCGCTAAACAGTTAGCGGAACTTAACGCATCCGATGCACAGACTTACCAACCGCAACTGAACCTGACCATCAAACGGGAAGGCACGAATGCTATCCTGATCTTTGAAGATAACGGAACGGGTATCCCCGCCGAAATTCAGGATAAAGTCTTTGACCAGCTTTTCACCACCAAATCGCGGGGTGAAGGAACGGGCTACGGACTTTCCCTCGTTAAAGAGATTATCGAACGGCACAAAGGTAAGCTGACCCTTGATTCCGAACCCGGCAGAACAACCTTCACCCTTGAATTTCCTTTAATCGGATAACCTTAAAACCAACACTTATCACCGACCCATCCCATTACCATCGCGATATGTCAACCGAAAAAAATATAGCATCTTCCCCCGTTGCCAAAAAAAGTAAACCGATCATCCTGTGTGTGGACGATCAAAAGACGGTTCTCGAAACGCTGGATGCCCAGATTTCGATGCACTTGGGCAAGAACTTCAAAATCGAAATCGCCGAAAGCGGTAACGAAGCCTTAGAACTCTTAGAGGATTTACACCAATCCCAGCGCGAGGTAGCGGTTATCATCTCCGACTATTTGATGCCCAACAGCATTCCGGGGGATGAATTTTTAATCGCCGCCCATAAAATATATCCTGATGCCCGTAAAATCATGTTGACGGGGCAAGCCAACCTGCACGCCGTTGGTAATGCCATCAACCATGCCAAACTTTTCCGTTACATCGAAAAGCCTTGGGAAGATTCTGATTTGCGGATGACGGTGGAAGAAGCGGCGCAAAGCTATATGATGTCCATCGAATTGGATGAGAAGAATAAGATATTACGCCTCCTGCACGAAGCCTCCCAAACGATTGCTTCGCAAAATGACATTCGCAAAGCCTTAGATGAACTGACGGGGCAAATCTTACACTATTCGGCGGCCGAGCGATGCGTGATCTTACTCGTGGATGATGACCAGCTGAAAGTACAGGCAGTAGCCACCGTTTCGGGGGATAATCATTTTCTGCAAAACCAACTGCCGGAAGCCTTTGGAAGCCTACCCGTTGCAGACATTCGCCATGCCGAAACAACAGGAGAAACCGCTGTTTATAATGATGCCTACAACGAAGGGCAAGACGCTTATTTCAAAACCAATAACTCCAAGTCCGTTCTGATCCTGCCCACCCGAAATATGGGTAAGGTGAATGCCGTCTTTTTCTTAGAAAACAACAGTTACAAGAATGTTTTTAACGCCGACCGCGTGGAGATCATCACCACGTTGGCGAATAGTGCGGCGGTTGCCTTAGATAATGCACGGCTGTACGAACATATGGAAAACCTCGTTAACGAACGGACGGAACAACTCTCCGACACCACCCGCTCGAAAGTCGTTGCCGAATCGCATAAGGATAAGATGGTTCACATCGTTTCGCATGATATTCGTTCTCCGCTTTCGGGGATTGCGGGGCTGACGAAACTGCTCCAAGAGGACGAAAACGCCAAAAATGCTGATCAAGTGAAACGATATGCGGAGATCATCACCGATTCCGTGAATACCGTTATTCGTTTTGTGGAAGATATTTTGGATTTAGCCAAATTGGAGTCCGGCAATATTGAACTCATCACGGAAGATACCTCTGTTGGGGAATACATCAAGAGTTTAGGGAAAACGTTTGAACCCCTCACGATGACCAAAGGCGTGGAGTTAGTGGTGGATGTAAAAGCCGACTCGACGGTCAAGATTGATAAATCCAAACTGAGTCAGAGCATCAATAACTTACTCTCCAACGCGATTAAGTTCACCAAAAAGGGCGGGAAGGTCTCCCTAATTGCCAACAAAGCCACTGAAAACGGTAAGAATTTCGCCACCATCCAAGTAAAAGACACGGGTATGGGTATCCCTAAAGAGGAATTACCGAATATCTTTGAGAAGTTTAACAAATTTCAGCGTTCCGGTGCGCGGGGTGAAAAAGGTACAGGCTTGGGCATGAGTATCGCCAAAGAAATCGTGGAAATGCACAAAGGTCATCTGTCTGCCGACTCCGAAGTGGGGGTAGGCACGACTTTTACCATTTACCTGCCGATATAAAGTATTGCAGTCGCAATGGCTATCGCTTTGAACCTCCCCCGCTTTTTGAAGAGTAGGGGGGGCGAAGATTATCAGGTGGAAATGCTTAGGCTTTATATGTTGGCTTTCCTGCTTCTTTTATTATCTTTGTATATGAACGTTATCGAGTACCGCAATAACATTCATCAGTTGATTGATACTATTGATAATCAAGCCCTATTAGCGCGGGTGGAACAACTCTTACGTGCCGAAACCCATACCGAAAATGAACCTGAAGGACGTTATGAATTATTGGAGCAACGCTTGGCGGAGTTACCGCATACTACCTTCCGTTCTTGGGAAGAAACAAAGGCGAATATTCATCGCCGTTTGAAACCCTGACTTATGGAAATAAAGGATAGGATAATGGGTTGTTCGTTTCGGTAGCCCTTATGGAAAAGCCCCTATGAGTAGGCAAAAAAAGGACTATTCATACGTCCAAGCACTTCCGCAGGACAGGCAAAACCATTCCTTTTCCCACTGTCGATAGAGCTTGGGGTAGGTAATATTATTGTAAATCGTCGCTTTGATAAATATGAAAATAGCATAGATTGGGATAGCCAAAAATCCAAATCTTGCCATTGGATCTAAAAAATTAAGCATTTGTTTTTGTTCAATCAAATTAGATAACAATAGCTTATGAATGATCGAACTCAAAATAGCTATTACTACGTATATCAGAATCAGTCTAAGAAAGTAACGCCATAATAATCGTAATAAAGTAACCCTACTCCTTTGAGGTGGGCCTACATATTCTGCTAACGTTGTTTGGCTAACTGAAGCATAGTTCCCGCTTTGACTACCCACGTTATATCCGGTATAAGTATTCCAATCAGAATCATATCCCCAACTACCTCCACCATAACTACCGGAATAACTACCACTGGTATTAGATGTCCCTTGATAATACAACATCTTTTTGAGGGCAATCTGCTGACCACCGCAATTCGGACAACAATGTTGGTTAGTATCCATACAAACAAATTATTTTTACAAAAATATCCTCTTTATCTATTTATGCTCTTCCACTTTCCCGAGTTTCTCTCCTCATTTTTTGAGTGAAGCACTGATATAGATTTTCTCCGTATCTTTGTACGAAACAACCAGCCACTTTATTCAATGAAAACCAAAATCGGAACGAAACTGAAACAAATCCGTGAAGACCGCCGACTGACTCAAGAAGGCATCGCCGCTATCTTAGGCATGGATGATGCCTCTTACGGGCGTTTAGAGCGGAATGAAACCCAAGCCGATTTTAATACCATCATCCGTTTTGCAGAAAAATTAAACGTTCCGATTCATGAATTTCTACCGGAATTAACGTCTATATGTAATAATGATAATCACGGATTAGCTGGAGCAAGTGCAAGTATTGTCTTTGGAAATGTTATTTACAACGCCTCCCCCGACGATACCCACCACAGCCTCCTCACCGAAAACGCCGTCCTCAAAGAAAAGATAGCGGGACTGGAAGAACAGCTCCGCCTGATGCAGAAACTATTAGAACAAAAATAGCGTATAGTTAAATTATGGCACAAATCATCTCCTCCGAAACGACACCCGACATCATCCGTTCATGGATTGAGGACTTACCGGTTAAAGAAGCCCTCCCCTTACCGACAGGAAAGATCATCCGAACAGCAAAATATCGCCAAGGAGCAAAAGAATTTAATATTGACCCGTTAACGTTACAACAAGAGTGGCGCAATGAAGACCGATAGTTGGCTTTGAAACGAATCAACAGCCCTTTAATATTCATCTATCGTCCTACACAGGGAGAAACCCGCCCCGTTTAGTGTTAAATACAAAAAAAATACGGATGAAAGGCATAACCCCCCATCCGCATCCTTATCGGCAAAATGAATCTTTTAATCTATCTTTAACACACGGAATTCTACCCGACGGTTGATCGCGCGGTTCTTTTCGGTCTTGTTGTCCACGAGGGGCTTGGTTTTGCCATAACCTTTGGACTGGATACGGTCGGGTGTAACACCCTTCGACAGCAAGTATTCCCGAACGGAAGCGGCACGCTTGTTGGATAAATCCAAGTTGTAGTCATCGCCACCCACGTTATCAGTGTGTCCCGCGATCTCGATCACGAGCTTGCTGGCATCCTCCATCAGGGAAACCAAACGGTCTAATTCCAAGAAGGATTCTTCCAGAAGGGTTGCTTTCGCTGTCTCAAACTGAATATTGTTGAGGCGAACGGTTGTGCCGATTTCAATCGGAATCAAGGACGTATCTAACTTGATCTCTTGGTATTTTTCATTCGATTTCAACAAAACCGACGGGTAAATAGAGATGAAACCATCCTTTTTGATGACTAAGTTGTAGTCCGTAACCTCCGTGAGTTCAATCCGGTAGTCGCCCGAAGCATTGGTTTCGTTTACGCCGATGACCTTTTTGTCTGCTTTGTTCTCCGATTTGATTTTAGAACCCGGTAAGGGGTCTCTGGTTTTCTCATTGGAAATCTTACCATAGATTAATAACGGTGGGCGGGCATTCATCAAGATTTCGCGCTTGATCTCTAATTGATCTGTTGTAGCGTTGAATTTATCCGTAGCGGGATAGAATCCGTATGCCTCCACGTTGAGTTCATAGGACGCGGCTTCGGCAGGAATATCAATCTTAAATTCCGAAGAAACAGGCACTTCCACCGTCTTCAGGTCGCTATTGGTGGAGGATTTGTACTTGATCGTTGCCTTGCCGACGGGTTGTTTGGTTTCGGCACTCAAGATACGACCCGAAAGTGCGATGGCACTGGCACGCATGGAGAAGTCTTTACGTACTTCACCGTGTAGTTTGTCGGCGGGGATGGAGAAATTTTCATTGATGGTATTAAAGCCTGTGGCTTCCACCGTGAAATCACAGCCCTTATACATACCGGGTAATTCAAACTTGTATTCACCCGTAGCGGTTACATTAACCGTAATCGGAGTACCTCCTCCCGCAGGTTTGATGCTCATCTTGGCGGGAAGGGGGGCATTATTGCCTCCGTTGACCACTTTACCCATCACCATCGTGGGGACGAACTTCATTTTATGGGTATAGGTCTTGGTTTGGCAAACGCTTACGCCCGTCAGGTCAATCTCTAAGGATTCATCATTGAGGTAATTGGGGGCAATACTAACGATTTTGTACTTCTCACCAATCGGTAATACGATGGTATAATCACCCGTAGCGGGGTTGGTGGTTGCGATACCGATCAGTTTACCCGTCGTTAATGATTTATACTGAATTTTGGCTTCTAAAATCTCGCTACCCGTCTCGTCAGCGATTGTTCCCGTTAAAAGCATAACAGGCTCAGGCTTTAATCCCGCAGGAATCGGCAGGCGATAGATGTCATTTCTACCCAGAGAAGCCTCCGTAGAGGTCATATATGCCCAGTCGGAACAAGCCGGAATGGTGAAATAAACGTCATGCCCCTTGGTATTGATAGCAGTACCTAAATTAACGGGGGCTGACCAGCTTTTCCAAGAACCGTCTAAACGCTTGGTGTAATAGATGTCCGAACCGCCAATGTTGCCCTTATGACCGTCGGAACTGAAGTATAAAGTCTTACCGTCCGCCGCCAAGAAGGGCGCATACTCATTCCCAAAACTATTCACCACACCGCCTAAGCTGGTCGGACGTGTCCAGGTACCATTGCTTTGCAAGAAGCTGACGTATAGGTCGCTCATCCCTTTGGAGTCATCGCGTTCCATTGAAATGAGCAAAGTTTGCCCATCCGTCGTTAAATAATATGAAACGTATTTGCCTTTATGTGAAAAATCCGTAATATCCATCGCTACGGGGGCTGACCAGCCCTGACGGGTGCGGTAGGAAATCTTACTACCAATCAGGAGGGTATTCCCATCCGGCGTAACGGAAGACACGAAATTACTGCCCTCATCGTTAAAAAAAGTAAAGTTTTCGGCGGGTTGCCAACTTCCGTCTTTACTCAACTTGGAGAACCAAATGTCTTGGTTGATTCTGCCTTCGACCACCCCTCCCACATTTTGAGGGCTGTTTTCCCGAACAAAATAGAGCGTTTTTCCGTCCGCCGATAAAACGGGGTACAGTTCGTCATATTCGGAGTTGATATTCGGTCCTACGTTTTCGATTTGACGCTTAACCGGCTGTTGCGCCGGGGCGGGGGGGGCTTGGGCAAAGATAGAAGCCATATTTAGCCCCATCATAACTCCAAACAACAGTAAGGTTTTTTTCATAACAGCAGAAATTGATGTTTCGGCTTGAGGATAACCGATTGCAAAAATAATTTTTTCCACCTAAAATGAAATCCCTTTTCGATGAAAATTCACATTCGGGTAAAAGATTGTTAAATGCTCGACTATTTAATTGATTTAATCTCAATCCACATACATAAAAAAGCCTCCCGCTAAATGACAAGAGGCTTTTTTTAGGCAGATGAAATAGATTAGAATCTGATCTGCATTCCTAAGTTAAAGTACGCGCCGAAACCATAAAAAACTTGCGCGGAAGTGGCATCATGATTGGCTCCGTCTTGCGCTTCAAGGACGTATTTTTTATTGAATAAGTTAAATACATCGCCTTTCAAAGTAGCATCCAAACCCGCGATCTTGAAATCATAACCCAAGTGCAGGTCTACGATTCCGAAGTCGGGCATCTGCCAAGATTGCTTGCGGTCTTCGGGTTTGCCTTCCTGTACAGTGCGTCTTTCGGGGTCAAAGTTGGCATAGATGCGGGCAAAGTACGTATAGTCGGCGATGAAATAAATATGCGGGGTAACTTGGAAGCGGAGACCGAGTGCCGCCGTCGTCTGCGCGGAATTACCTACGTATAGGTCTTTAATCGTGAGTTTAGTTTTCGTAACGGTACGACCGAAATCATCCGTCAGGGCGGCGGAAACGTCATTTTTCCAACGCCAATCGCCCACCGAAGCCATATAATTAACCTGTAACCACTTGGCAGGTTTGGCTACCCCCTCCAATTCGATGCCGTAGTGGCGCGCACCCAAGCCCGAAGCATTCGCCGCTTTGGCGATATTGGTAACGGGTTCTACGTAAGGGATGACGAAAAGTTTATCCGACCAATCGGTATAATATACGTTCACATCAAAGGTAAAGCGTTTGAAACGACCACCAAAGCCGGCTTCAAAGCTCATAATCTTCTCATTTTTGAGGTTGGAGACGACCTCGTTGGTACGTCTTCGGTCCACAAACATGGAGTTAAAGTAGGGCGCACGGGTGAAATAACCCGCATTGGCAAAGACGTTGAAACGCTCGTTGATTCGATAATTCGCACCGCCTTTGATGTTATACCCCAAGAAATTATGCCAAGGCGATTCTTGCTTGAGGTTTTTTGCCGGGTCCGGTTTGATGAAAAAGTCTTTCCGCTGATAATGCGTTTGCGAAACGGTCGTGGCGATGAAGGCAGAAAACTGATTGGTCTTATATTCTAACTGACCGAATCCGCCATACCAGCCTACGTAACTATCATAGTCATAGTCAAATTTACCTCCCTTGCGGATGATTTGTGTGCCTACGTTTCGGTTATTGGCATCCACAAAAAAGTCTCCACCCAATAGATTGTCGGCTGTACGCCAGTGGTAGCCTTCATAATACCGCAAGTCAATACCCGCCAACAGTTTGAAGCGATCATTGAACTTATGATTCAGCGTAGAAAGTGCGCCGTACCAGTTGTGATTATTAACGGAGCTGGCAATGATGACATCCGACCCGTAACCGATCTGTGTGCCACCTGTACCTATTTTCACGGTATCTAATTTAGCGCGATTCATGGCTTGGGCGGCGTTGTAGTCCCATTGACCGTTGCCGTCGCGGGCGGTGAAGCGCGTCCCGCTCGATAATAAGTTACCCGAACCGCCTCCGCGACCCATCGAAAAATAGACCGACGTACCCAGATTTGTCTTTTCGGAGATGCTAAAATAGTGGTTGAGCGCGAACTGCGGTTTGTGGTAATAATTCAAATTGGTTAATACGACCTGCCCGTTGTGGAGTCCCCAATCGGCGTTGTATCGCACATCCCCGCCGTAACGGTCATAAGTAGCGATGGGTTGTAGGCTTTGGCGTTGACCGTGATTTTGAGGTGCGCCGAGAGCCGTAAAGGATAGAATATGACGTTTGCCTAACTCTTTGGAGATGGAAAGGAAGTAGCTCCATGCGTCCATCGGCGTTTGGGTGATGTAGCCCTGTCCCACCGTCCGCGAACCGACGAAGGAAGCCGACCAGCCGTTTTCACTCCGTCCCGTGGAGGCAGAGAGGATCATTTTATAGCTGTAATAATTGGAGGCTTCAAAGGCGAGCGAGCCGCCCTTCTCAATATCAGTGGTTTTGGAGATCAAATTGATTGTCCCGCCAACCGAGTTGATGGCAATCTTTGACGCTCCTAAGCCTCTTTGTACTTGCAGGGTACGGATCACATCGGAAAGTCCCGCCCAATTCGACCAGAATACGCGCCCGTTTTCCATATCATTCACGGGGATACCGTTGATAAGGACGGCGATATTCTCCTGCCCGAACCCGCGCAAAGCGATCCGCGAGTCCCCGAAACCGCCTCCCGACTTGGAAGCATACACGCCGGGCGTGAATTTCAGCAGTTCGGGAAATTCCTGTGCGCCGTAGCGTTCGTCGCGCCATTTAACGTCTACGGTGGAGACGGCAACGGGCGTTTGGCGGTCAACGGCGACTTGGGCTACCACTTCGATTTCTTCCAGACCGATAGCGTTGGTGAGGAGTTCGGTTTTTCCGATGTCTAAGGCACGCCCGCCCTGCACGGAGACTTCTAACGTCTGATCCAAGTAACCTAAATACTTAACGGTCAGCTTTTGACTACCGACGGGAACGTTTTTGATGCGGAAATGCCCTTCAAAGTCGGTGATCGCGCCCAACTGCGTACCGGCAACCAAAACGGTGGCATTGTCTAAGGGTTCACCGGTTTCGCCGTCAAAGACGTATCCGTCCACATAACCTACATTGGCTGGGATGGTTTCACTCGTGGCGATGGTTTGGGCATTGGGGCGGGTGATGACGGGTTGCGCCGATTTCTCTTTACGAGGCTTTTCGGCAGGGGCGGTTCGGGTCTTAGGTTGTCTTGTTTTGCCTTTCCGACGGGAATCGGGCATATCCTGCGCCGAGAGGTGTTGGAATATCAGCAATAACGCGACCAATGACAGGAAAATACGCTTCATATTTTAAGGAATCTAATGTCTTTACGAAAGTAAAATTTAGCATCGCAAAATTGAAAATTTTTATTATCATATCCCTACGGAAAGGTTGCCTTTCGGTTAAATAATGGTGAAGCTGAAGCAATGGAGTAGCCGTTTGATAAATAAAATATTATTCACCCACCCCTTTCTTATAAAAAACGTTAGCGTTAATATCTTTGTTCTGCTAAATTATTTACTATATCGGCATAAAATATAATTTTGCGCCATGTTGTTTAGTATAAAGAATCTCATACTACATCAAGCACTTATGACCCTGACCCCAGAAGCCGAAATCCGGCAACTCATCACTGAACAAATGAACGCCATTCATAACAAAAATGTGGATGGTATTATGGCTCATTATGTGGACGATCTGGTACTATACGATGCCATACCACCCTTCCAAACCTTGGGCGCAAATGCCTTACGGAACGCTTGGGAGCAATGTTTTCCCTATTTTACGGATGGTTTCGGCTATGAAATCAAAGAGCCTGTCATCAAAGCAAACGATGATTTAGCCTTCGCGTATTGGCTCTTTCGTTTTACCAATATGGGTGAAGGACACGAATCCGCCGAATGCTGGATGCGCTGGACGGCTACCTACCAAAAGATCAGCGGAAAATGGAATATCATCCATGAACATATTTCCGTACCTTTTGACCCGCATACTTCGCAAGCCGTCTTTAACTTAGAAGCCTAAGCTGAAACGCTTTTTGTTACGGTCATCGGCAGGAACTTAGGCTATGGTGAATAAGCTGATGACCGTTAGCTAAATGAGCTGAGCGGATGTATTTTATATGAATGAGTTATCAATTCATTCATATAAACAAAGGGCTTTACACCGATCAGGGCTAAATATTAGGCAATTTTCGATTATCTTTGTAGGAAATCAGCTTTTCTTATGAAGTTCGTCTTGTTTTTCCTGTTAATAATCGGCGTTTGCTCCGCCCAAAATATCTACCGTATGGAGGGGCAAATCACCAACCCGACGGATAGTGTGGTGCGCATTAAATATTATCCCGACCATATATTCTTTATACGGGAAGTGGAATATCGCGCGCCGGTAGCTTCGGACGGGACATTTTCGCTCACCGTGCCGGTGGATCAGGCGCGGATGGCTCGTTTTTATCACGGTAACGAACATACCAATATATTCTTAGAACCGAACGTTCACCTCCGCATCACGTTGGATGCCAAAAACTTCGACCCGACGGTCAAGTATTCCGGTACGCCCCCAACCGCCGTTCAAAATCACCGTTATCTGGCGTGGGAAATGCTCAACTTCAGCCCGTTGAAAGTCAACGGAAAAACTGCGCGCTTATCTGCTTCGGCTTTCTTCGCGTGGCGGGACAGTATGCAAACCGCCCAAATCAATGATTTCATCGGGTTTTGGGACATGCAGCAGCCTTTTTCGGACTCTTTTAGAGAAATTAAGTCGGGGGAGATTTTCTATAATGCGGGTTATGATTTGCTGAGATATGAAATGCTTACCAAATATTTCAATGACCGACGTGATTCCGTGATCGTCATGCCTGCCGACTACTACGAGCGGGTGCTGAGTAAATACTGCAAGTACACCGAAACGCTGGCAGGTAACAGCCTTGCTTATCAACGTTATTGGGACGAAGTCATCAAACACAAGACCGACGAGCAGAAAAACTGGGCTTTAGGGAATTTCTATCGCCATGCGTCGGCATTAGCCCAACCGCTCACCCGAAAATACGCGCAGATGGCTGTGGTACGCACGGGTTTGCGTCATAATTATGACAGTGCCGATTCTGTTTATCAAGTATTTGTTAAAGAACATCCCGACCATCTGCCCGTTCTGGATACCGTGTATGCGACCTTCAAGAAGTTGGCGAAAGGCAGTCCCGCACCCGATTTTGCCTTAAAGGATTTGAACGGTAAGACTGTGCGTTTGAAAGACTTTCGCGGGAAAGTGGTGTACATGGACATCTGGGCTTCGTGGTGTCAGCCCTGCTTATGGCAATTTCCGCATCTACCGAAGGTGAAAGAAAGCCTTTCCAAAAAAGAGCTGAAAGATATTGTATTCTTATATGTGAACGTCAACACTACTGAGGAAGCGTGGCGGGAAGCCGTCAAAACGCATCAGCTTAGCGGTGTACATCTCTTTCGCGCGGATGCGCATAACAACCCCGTGATGCAAGCCTACGGTACAAACGGTATCCCCCATTATACCCTCATTGACCGGAAGGGAAACTTGATCTCGAACAGTCCGCCTCGCCCGAGCCAACCCGAAAAGTTAGTCAAAGCCCTTAAAGAAGCCGTCAAAAATAGATAAAACCATACAAGAAGCCTATCCAATCCCCGAAACCGAACCTATGGCTATCGTACCGAAAGACGATACAACCATCACGCCTCCCGAACCCAAGCGCGAGTACCTGCGTGGCGTTTATTATGAAATGGCAGGTGCCAGCCGTAATCACGAGATCATCTGTGCAAATATCTTTGAACGTTGTATGGGAAGGATTCGCGGTAAAGGCTGTCGGTTGTTTACATCGGGCTTGAAAGTATCGCTGCCGGATGAAGACGGTTATTTTTTCCCCGACCTTCTCGTCGAATGCCCACCCGGTACGACCGACTATGTGGAACGTCCCACGATGATCGTAGAAGTCTTGTCGCCCTCCACGCGGTTGTATGATACGACGGTCAAGAAGCCGATTTATCTGGGGATGCCTTCGTTACGACATCTTTTGTTCATTGATCCCTACCATGTAAGTATTGAACACTATTTCCGCGCCGAACCAACGCCCGTGTGGCAATACGAATGGCTTTCCGCCCTAACGGAAAACCTCCACCTGCGGTTATGGGATATTTACCTGCCGTTAGCAGACATTTATGAAGATGTTAATTTGACCGGATGATTGATAAAAGTTCCCTCCACTCCTTGCAAAGCGGAGGGAACTTTTGTTAATATGGCAGCGGGAAATTCCGCATCAAATCATGCACATCCCCCCGCACGGAGGCGATGTTGGCTTCATCATCCGGCTTTTGTAACACACGGTCTATCAGTTCGGCAATGATGAGCATCTCCTTTTCTTGTAATCCGCGCGAAGTTATCGCCGGCGTACCGATCCGTATCCCACTGGTAACGAAGGCAGACTGGGTATCAAACGGAACTTTATTTTTATTGACGGTGAGGTCGGCGGCAACGAGTGCGGCTTCAGCGACCTTGCCGGTCAAGTTTTTATTGCGTAAGTCAATGAGCATCAGGTGGTTATCCGTTCCGCCGGAGCTGATCTTGTAGCCTTTCCCCACCAAAGCATTCGCTAAGGCTTGGGCATTGCGCACCACTTGTTGGCAATAAGTGGTATAGGCAGGCGTTAAGGCTTCCCCAAAGGCTACGGCTTTGGAAGCGATGACGTGCATGAGGGGACCGCCCTGCGTTCCGGGAAAGACGGCACTGTCAAAAAGCGCGCTCATCTTTTTAATCACGCCTTTAGGCGTTTTGTCTCCGAAAGGATTATCGAAATCTTTACCCATCATCACGATACCGCCCCGCGGTCCCCGTAGGGTTTTATGGGTGGTACTCGTTATCACATGACAATAAGGCAAAGGATCAGATAACAACTTGGTGGCAATCAATCCCGCCGGATGAGCAATATCCGCCATGAGTAATGCGCCTACTTCATCAGCAATGGTGCGCATGGCTTGCCAATCCCAGTCGCGGGAATAGGCACTTGCCCCGCCGATGATGAGTTTCGGCTTTTCGGCACGGGCGATGTCCGCCATCTTGTTGTAGTCAATGAGTCCGGTATCTTCCTCCACACCATAGAAGACGGGGCGGTATAGTTTTCCCGAAAAGTTGACGGGACTGCCGTGGGTGAGGTGTCCACCATGGTCGAGGTTGAAGCCTAAGATGGTATCACCGGGCTTGAGGAGGGCGAGCATGACGGCGGCGTTGGCTTGCGCGCCGGAGTGGGGCTGAACGTTTGCCCATTCCGCGCCGAAAAGTTTGCAGAGCCGTTCGATGGCAAGGTTTTCGGCTTCATCCACGAATTGGCAACCGCCGTAGTAGCGTTTACCGGGTAGCCCCTCGGCGTATTTGTTGGTGAGGCAGGACCCCATCGCTTCCATCACGGCGGGGGTTACGAAATTTTCGGAGGCGATGAGTTCGATGCCTTCCTGTTGGCGTTGTTTTTCCCGATCAATGATGGTAAATATTTCGTCGGTGGTGCTTACTTCAACGGATACTTGGATCAACATAACATTTAGAATGATTTGCTACGGCAAGTTACGTTTCTTTCGGATTTGGGAAAGCGTAATGGTTAAGAAAGGCATTAGTTTTTAACGAAAAACGAAGGGTAAAGGCCGTATAATTGCTATCTTGCTACCACAACCGATATTTTCTAAAAATGAAAATCGTTTACCTGCTTTTGTTATGCTTGTGTTACGGGATCAGTCTTGATGCGCAATCGTCGAATAATACCAAGATTGACAGCTTGGAAAAAGTCATCGCCACCACGAAGGTGGATACGGTGCGGGGTAGAAGCTTGTGCCGGTTATGTAGGGAGTTAGTTAATGTTGGAGACTATGATAATGGGCTGAAAAAAGGAGTGGAGGGATTAAGTGTTTCGGAAAAACAAAAGGATCAAAAAGGTATAGCCGATTGCCTGAATAATATCGGAATCATTTACGCAAACCAAGGTAACAATCCACAAGCCATAGCTTACTTCCAAAAAAGCCTCCAAATCAATGGGCAAATCGGGAATCAAAAAGGGATTGCCCAGAACCTCAATAATATCGGAATCATTTACGCGAACGAAGGCAATTATCCGCAGGCATTAGCTTACTACCAAAAAAGTCTAAAAATACACCAGCAATCGGGTAATCAGCAAGGGATTACTGATTGCCTAAACAATATCGGGAATATTTACGAAGATCAAGGTAACTATGCCCAAGCCTTAGTTTATTACCAAAAGAACCACAAAATCTATGGGCAAATCGGGGATCAAAAAGGGATTGCTAACAGCCTGATGAATATAGCGACAATCTATCATAATTATGGTAACTATCCGCAAGCCTTAGCTTATTACCAAAAAAGCCTTAAAATCAATGAATTAATAGGCGATCAATCAAGGGTTGCTAAATGTCTAACATCTATCGGCATTATTTACTTCGATCAACATAACTTTACACAAGCCTCAGCATATTTCTTAAAAAGTATCAAAATTAATGGGCAAATCGGCAATCAAAAAGGGATTGCCACTTGCTTGATGAATATCGCAAATATTTACGCTAGGCAAGGTAATTATTCGCAAGCTTTATCTTACTACGATAAAAGCCTAAAAATCAATGAACAAATAGGGGATCAAGCAGGAATTGCCTATTGCTTTGTAAATATGGGAACTCTTAATGACAACCAAGGTAATTATCCGCAAGCGTTAGCTTACTACGATAAAGTCCTTAAAATCAATGAGCAAATAGGGGATCAAGCCAATATTAGTTTAACTAATTGCAACTTAGGCAATATTTATCTGAAAATGAAGCAGCCCCTCTTGGCAAAATCATATGCCCAAAAAGGACAAAAAATTGCACAGGAAATTAAGTACATGGAATTGATGCAATACAGTGTAAAAATCCTTTTTCAAACCGACTCCGCCCTCGGCAACTGGAAATCCGCCTTTGAGCATCATAAACTATACAAGCAATATTCCGATTCCCTGCATAACGAAGAGAAATCCAAAGAATTCGGACGTATCGAATCCCGCTACCAATTTGAAAAGGAAGCCGAAGAAACCAAACGTAAAGAACAGGAAGCCCAACGCATTGCCCAAGAAGCTACCGAACGGCGGGATAACCTCCAGTATCTATCCATTTTTGGTGGGATCATCGCGCTGTTTGGCGTATTAGCATTTTTAGGGCGGTTTCAGATTCCCGTGCGGGTGTTGAATATTGTCCTTTTTGCCTCTTTACTAATTGTCTTTGAGTTTTTGCTTATCCTCTTTGACCCGATCTTAGACCAATACACGGGCGGTATCCCGATTCAAAAGTTAGTCTTCAACTCCCTGATTGCTTTGGGATTTGCGCCGTTGCATGGTTTCTTGGAGCAAAGGTTGCGGAAACGATTGACCGTATGATGCGAATAGTCCTCCCCTTTGCAGGGGGATTTAGGAGGGGTTAAAAAACTTGATTATCAAGGGATTAAAATCAGAAATTCAGCCGATAAATATCATCTAACTGCTTTTCGGCTACAAAGTGGGGCGTACTTTTCATAAAAGCATTGCGCACCGCCTGCCAAAAGCCCGATTCGATGTTCACCATCTGCGCCAGTTGCCACGAAAGTTTGGTGATCTTGTGCGCTTTTTTCATCCTAATGTGGGCATACTTTTGATACGCATCGTGTAATTGCATCGGCGTGTTACATTCCGCCAAACAGTCCGCCAGCACGTAGGCACTCTCGAAGGCTTGGTTACCGCCCTGCCCCAGATTAGGTGTAGTAGCATGAGCAGAATCCCCTAACAGGGCGATGCGTCCCTTCGTCCATTGGGTTAACGGGGCGAAGTCATACAAATCCGTTCGGATGATCTGATTCACATCACAGGCGCGTAAAATGTCGTGAAAGACGGGCGTAAATTCTTTGTAAAGATCATGTAAATAGTCCTTCAGCGTAACGGGATCATCTTTTCCGCCGGCGGGCAGGTATTGCGTTAGGTAAAAATAGGCTTTCGTGGACGATACTTGGGAAAAAGCTACCCGCATTCCTTTATGCTTACCCCAAATCTCGACCATGCCGTCGCGGTATTCGGGCGGAAGGATGAATTCGGTGATGCCTCGCCAGCACGTCTGCCCCGAATAGCGAAACGGCACATGACCCGCCACATACTTCCGCGCGACGGAATGAAGCCCGTCCGCCCCCAAGAGGAAATCCCCCTGAACGGTACTGCCGTCCGCAAAGCGCGCAAAAACATCCCCGCCCGGCAGGTGGCCCGTTTCCATGCACATTTTATGGAGGTGGACGGTGTTTTCTTGCACGTAGGAAAGGAGAATTTTCTGCAAAACGCCCCGATGGATGGCAGTAGTGCCGTAGCCGTAGCGTTCGATGCAGTCCTCGTATTTGATGCGTTGCAGGATTTTGCCCTTATGATTTACGATGTCGGTGGTCAGGAGGGTTTTTCCGGCATCGCGCACATCGTCATCCAAACGGGAATCAATCCGTTGAAGTACCGCCATGCCGTTGGGAGCAATCCAGATACCCGCGCCCACGGGTTGGAGTTCCGATGCCGATTCATACACTTGAATATTAAAGCCCCTGCGTTGGAGGGCGATGGCGGCGGTTAGTCCCGCGATGCCTGCGCCGATGATGATGCCTTTCATTTAGCGTCCGTTATGTTTTAAGAGTCCTTCTTTGGTAGCCAAAAAGAAAAAATCATCCCAACGATCTACGTCATGGATCGGCGTGGGTACGTAATCCTTCGCCGTTTCGTCATAAATCATCACTTGAATCCATCGCTTGGCGATCATCGTTTGCAATTCGGCGGCGATAATCGGACGGGAAAGACCGGTTTCGTTCAGTAGGGTGGCAAAGGGTTCTACAAAATACAGGCAATCCAAGATGCGGAACTGCTCCTCGTTCAAGCCTTGTGATGCTTTCGACATAAAAAAACGGGCAAAGGTGTGTGCTTGCGCCCAAAATTACTACTAATTTTGATGCGGTACTTAGTTTACGCCATGATGTTCAACTCCGACGATCCATTCATCCAAGACCTTTACAGCAAATACCTGATTTCCAAAGGGGTAAGCACCGATACCCGCACGGTGAAATCCAACGAAATCTTCTTTGCGCTGAAAGGCGATAATTTTGACGGGAATGCCTACGCGATGCAAGCCTTAGAAAAGGGGGCTTCCCTTGCCGTGGTGGACAGTCCTGAATTACGGATGAATGACGATCCCCGACTGATTCATACCGATAACGCCCTTTTCACCTTACAGCATTTGGCGCATCATCATTGCCTTACAAAAGAATTTTATGTAACCGCCATCACGGGTTCAAACGGCAAGACGACGACCAAAGAAATACTCCGCCATATCGTCCGAAATGAAGATTTTGTAGCCGTAACGGAAGGTAATCTGAACAATCACATTGGTGTACCGCTAACCATTCTGAAAAAATACCCGCCCTCCGTTACCGAATTGGTCTTGGAATTTGGTGATAATCATCTGGGGGATATTGATCTGCTCTGCCAAATCGCCGAACCGATAGCCGGAATGATTACCAACATCGGCGAAGATCACTTGGGCGAATTCGGCAGTATGGATAATAACATCCGTTCCAAACTCCAACTCTTTGATGACATTGAAAGTCGTAATGAAGAACTCGGTGTGCTGTTCGTTAACATATATGATCTAAATCTGGAAGCCTATGCGGAAAAGCTCCGGCCAATTGTTCAAGTCGTCCCATATGGTAACGGAAAATCGTTAGAAGGCGTAGTAGATATGAAAAACGTTTCCGATACACCGAAAGGTTTATCCATGGATATTATAGTAGAAGGCTACGGGAAAGAATCCGTCAAAAGCCAACTTCGGGGCGGATACAATGCCCAAAACATTTTGGCGGCATACGTTTTGGCGATGCAGTTTGTCGGGCATGAAACGATCGTTGAGGGTATATCGTCTTTCGTTCCGCAAAACAATCGCAGTCAATGGATCGATAAAGGTACTTACCAAATCCTGTTGGATGCCTACAATGCTAACCCTTCCTCGATGCGGGAAGCGATCAAAAGCGTTTGTTCATGGAAAAATCAGAAGCCTGTGCTACTCTTAGGCGATATGCTGGAACTCGGCGTATTCAGTGCCGATGCCCACAAAAAAATGCTGGCTTTCATCGAAATGTATAAGCCCGTCGAAGTGGTAACCGTCGGTTCGGAATTTGCCCAAGCGGCGAAAGGCAATACTTATTCGTATCCGCTCCGTGCCATAGAAAAAGTTGAAGACCTCAAGGGCGAATGGAAAACGATAGCCGAAAGCGGTACGGTGGTGTTAATCAAAGGTTCGCGGGGGCTTCGGATGGAAAAAATATTAGAATATTTATAGGATGATCCTTCGTGCGTATTGGTTACAACGGCTTGCCGAATTGAAACGGCAGTACGAACTTTCCGAAAGCCTATTGAGCCTCCTCAAACCCGAATCGTGGTCGGAGTTACGGGCAGTGTGGCAGACCGTTTCTCAATACCTTTCGTTACCGCCCCTGCTTTCCGAAAATCTCGAAGCCAACCACCATGCCGTAGCTGAGTACATGGAAACGGCACTTTGGGCGTTGGAAGGACTGTATTTTTATCGGGACGTAACGCGGTTTGATGAGTTAAGCGAATCATTAACGGAGCGTTTTCGTAAAATCCGGCAATCTTTTCCCGAAAGCGAAAGCCGTATCCGCCAAACCGAACGCGAAATGCTACTCTTGGAGGTGCTTTTGGGGCGGATGACGTGCTATAATTCCATTGAATCGGCACAACAGGCGATTTCGGACTATGAACATGAGGTAAATCATCCGCCGGCAACTGTTTCGTTTTGGTTGGCTTACTTCTATGGACAGGAAGCGGTAAGCGAAAAATATTTTGCGAACGCTCATACCGGCAGCCCCGAATCGTTGCAACGTTTGATAGATGCTTATCGTATTTCGGTTCGCCCGTTGCTTCCCAATTGCCTATCTGATACGGAAAAAAAGGTTACTTTATTCAAAAATCACGCCGTTAATCATATTGACCGCAATAAACGCTTTTGGGCTTCGGCGGGGATGCAGGTAGCTACCGACTTTATCTTAGCGAAAGCGACCTTATTGGATGCGCCGGCGGAAAAGAAAGCCCTGATCGAACCGCTCATCCGAGAATTGGAGGCGGAACAAAAAAAAGCCGTCCATGCCGAAGACCTTGCGTATCAAATCTACTTGAGTCATGCCTTACTCACGGCGGATGAACAGCGGTCTGCATATACTGAGGCGGATTGGGGATGCAGGTCAGCTTTAGCGGAAAAACTGCTCCAAGCCTGTGAAAGCTATGCCTGCCCTTACATTAAAGCCCAAGCCCTGATCCGAAAAGCGGGGTTTATGCTCCAATTTGCGCAGGAGGGCAACCTTTCCGCCCAAGAAAAGAAGCATCTGACGGCAGGAAAGATATTAAATGAATGGAAGGAAGCCCTCCGCATCCTGAAGGAAGATGACCGATGGATCGAATTGGAACAGGTTTACCGGATGATGGCGCAAACGCAATTTCTGCTGGCATCACAACCGCACCACGTTTTGGATGCCTTACATGAGGGGCATAAGTACGCCTCCAAAAAGCAGGTCTTTGGTGGGGGGTATGTGGTGCATCGGTTATTTGCCTATGCTACGGAGGTCTTTTTGCAGGAAAAAGAACGCTACGGCTTTTCGTGGATGATTGAACACCTGCCGGATTATTTCCGATTACAGGAGCAGTACCTCAAATCCCTCACGCCCGAAATGTTGGCGCAAACCGGGCAGATGGAATGGGATAACTACCGGCAAACGTTCCTCAAGTTTAACGAAGTGGCGGGACTACATATCCGAACCTGCCTGCGGTATCAGTTATTTTCAATAAAAGTTATGGAATGCAGTGCCATATTAGCAGGGGATACCATCGGTATACAGTATACGTCCTACCTGTGGCAGGAATGGCATTCCCCGATGAATCCGCTCTCCCTCTTGCAAGCTGACTGGCAGGATGCCAAGGACGTAGGAGACCGCTTTGAAAACATCCTCCTCAACCGTGCCGTAACGATAATGAAAGGCGACCTGCCCCGCACTGCTGAACACTTGCCCTTTTCGTATCGCAACCTGCGGAATTATGTGGCATTGGGGCAAATCAACCGCTTAGGATTTTTTGAGCAAATGAACGAAACTTCCCAAAAGAGTTTAGAAACGGGCCTTCGATGGCTGTTAGCCGACATCTTCCAAGACCGGAAAGAGATCGAGGGACTGTTTGATCTTCCGCGATTTTTGGTGAACAAAGTGGGACAAAAGCCCTTCGATGCCGACGAACTTTGCGCCGTGCAGGGGATACAATTTGCCGCCGCCCGCCGGTATGCTAAGCTGTTTGCGGAAAAGGGCTTACTGAAGCCCGATGAGAAACTGAAAAACCACTATTCGGTGCATAAAGAGTTTATCCAGCGTTACTATTTGGATCAGAAGGAGAAGAAAGGCGGGTGAGGTAAACCTTGAGCTACGAATTTAGTTATCGGATAAAGCAGTATCTTTGTACTCATTTATTCAAGCATGATGACTAATGCTTCGAGTATTCGTAGGATAGCCGATGCGCATTTGGTATCCGCCAAGTTATTGTATCAGCAGGGGCAGTATTTGCGGGCAACCTATCTGGGCGGCTATTCGGTGGAACTCCACTTGAAAGCCCGTATCGTGGAACTATTGGATTTCCCCGACTAAAGCAGGCTACGGGGAAATACTCAAAGTTTATAAGACCCATAACTTGAATCAGCTGGTTATCTTAGCGGGATTGAAAATTAAATGGGATACCAAACTACAAGATGCCTCATTTTCAAGCGATTGGAGTATTGTTGACAAATGGAGCGAGCAAATCCGTTATCATGAAGATTCCCAATATACCCAACAACAGACTTTCGATTTTATTCGAGCCGTCCTCAAAATCAATCACTGGATCAATAACCCGTAAAAACAATGGATCGCGTACAACCTTTAGTGTATCAAGCCCTGCAACCGATGAAAGCAGATTTAGAACAGCAATATAAAGGCGAGTTTGAGACCTTTGAATTGGAAGCTATCTTTGAAGGCTATCCCTCTGCGGGATATGTTTTAGAAGTAAAAGCTCCTTGGACAAAAATATATGGACAACCGTTTAGGGATATGGTGAGAGCGTTACATCAGCTCAAACAAGAGAGTGAGTACGCGCGCTATGTGAAATCTATCAAAATCCTAAACGATTAGCCCGCTAACGTTTTCTAACCCCTTCTTTGTAACTTTCTACCGCTAAAATCGTTATAATTGTACTCATTCCACTTTAAGACACATACCGAAATGGGTTTAATGGATTTTATCAAAGGGCAATTTATCGAGATTATCGAATGGGTGGACGACTCCCGCGATACCATCGTCTGGAAATTCCCCGATACTGACCGCGAAATCAAGATGGGCGCACAACTCACCGTGCGGGATTCCCAAGTAGCCATATTTATCAACGAGGGCAAGGTCGCCGACGTGTACGGTCCCGGTCGCCACGAGTTGGTTACCCGAAACATGCCGATCATGTCCGACCTCAAAGGTTGGAAATACGGTTTCAATTCTCCCTTTAGAGCGGATGTCTATTTCGTTTCCACCCGCCAGTTTGCCAACATGCGCTGGGGTACGAAGCAACCGATCATGGTCTCCGACCCCGAATTTTCGATGGTGCAGCTGCGCGCCTTCGGTACGTTCAGCTTTCAGGTATCGGATGCGAAGGTCTTTTTTGCCCAATTTGCGGGAACGGACAGTCGCGTAACCACCGATGAACTGTTGGAACACTTCCGCTCGCAGGTCGTTACCGAATTCAGCAATGCCCTCAAAAAGTCCGGTAAAACGATTGCCGAGATCAACTTTCGGTCGGGTGAATTAGGTGCGGAACTGCTCCCCATCCTGCAACCCCAATTCGATTCCATCGGCTTGAAACTGCTCACCTTCAACGTGGAAAGCGTTTCTCTGCCCGACGAGATCATGGCGGAACTCAACAAGCAGGACTTGGAGTATCGTCAGAAAAAACGCACCATGACTTTAGAGCAGGAACTCGAACTGCAAAAGCTGATGGCAAAAGCCAACATTTCCCAAAACATTGGCGATATGCAGAAGTTCATGCAGATGCAGGCGGCGGTCGGTATGGAAAACCCGGGTTCGGGTGGCGGCGACATGAGCGACATGGCAAAAGCCATGATGCAGATGAATATGATGCAACAAATGATGCAAAACAGTGGCATGATGAACCCCGGCACTGCTACCCAAGCACCCAAATCCAACGGCGGGGAAGCGATGTCCAAAGACCAAATCATGGCACTGCTCAAAGAATTGGGCGAACTCAAAACCGCAGGCATCCTCACCGAAGAAGAATTCAACACCAAAAAGGCAGAACTCTTAGCCAAACTCTAAGCCCTTTGACTGCAAACCATAGCAAACGCTCTCCATTCGGGGGCGTTTGCCTTTGATATAGGCATTAAACAGGCTATTTTATTAACTGCCCCTATCATTTTTTAGCCTACCCCCTCCCGAATCAAAGGATTTTTCTATTTTTGCTCACTTGTGTTGCGACACAGGAGCTTAGTCATATCATTTACTCAAGACTGAAACGAAAAAACCCAATATGTCCCAAGAAATAGTACCGATCACCGTAGCCAACGGAGACGGCATCGGACCGGAAATCATGGCGGCAACCCTCCACATCTTGGAGCAAGCCGGCGCACGTATCAAACCCGAATTCATCGAAATCGGCGAAAAAAAATACCTCAGCGGTAATATGGCAGGTATCGGTGATGAAGCATGGGAATCTTTAGCCCGCACCCGCGTATTCCTCAAAGCACCGATTACTACCCCGCAGGGCGGCGGTTTCAAAAGTCTAAACGTTGCTACCCGTAAAACGCTCGGTCTCTTTGCCAACATCCGTCCTTGCGTGTCTTATCATCCGTTTGTGGATACGAAGCATCCTGTAATGGATATTGTCATCGTCCGCGAAAATGAAGAAGACACCTATGCCGGAATCGAACACCAACAGACTGATGACGTAGTTCAGTGCTTGAAACTCATCAGCCGTCCGGGTTGTGAAAAGATCGTCCGCTATGCGTTTGAGTATGCACGCGCTTACAATAGAAAGAAAGTAACCGCTTTCTCCAAAGATAACATCATGAAGCAGACCGACGGTATGTTCCATGCTATCTTTGATAAAATCGGTGAAGAATACCCCGATATTGAAAAAGAACACTGGATCATTGACATCGGTTCTGCGAAAATGGCGGATACCCCCGAAGTCTTCGATGTGATCGTTACCCTCAACCTGTACGGAGATATTATTTCCGACATCGCGGCGCAGATTGCGGGTTCGGTAGGTTTGGCGGGTTCTTCCAACATCGGTAACGGCTACGCGATGTTCGAGGCGATTCACGGTTCTGCTCCCCGTCGTGCGGGTCAAAACATGGCGAATCCTTCGGGACTGCTGAACGGTGCTATCTTGATGCTCGTACATATCGGGCAGGCGGATATTGCCGAGAAAGTACAAAATGCCTTCCTCAAAACTTTAGAGGATGGTATCCACACCTACGATATTTATAAAGAGGGTGTTTCTACGCAAAAAGTAGGCACGAAAGAATTTGCGGAAGCCGTCGTAGCCCGATTGGGTCAAAAACCCGAGAAACTCAAACCCGCTACTTTCGGTTCTGCTAAGGGTATGGATATGAGTAAATATCACTACACCCAAAAGCATCAGGCGAAAAAGGATTTGGTAGGGTCGGATTTATTCATCCACGCTAACTTATCGAACGGCGATGAACTCTACAAAAAGATTGAAGCCTGTGGTGAATTGCCCCTCAAAGTGGTTGGTATTTCCAATCGTGGCATCAAAGTGTGGCCCCACGGTAATGCGGAAACGTTCTGTACTGACCACTGGCGTGTGCGGGTGAAAGCTCCCCACGGTACGGAAGAGATCATCCCTGTCAGCCCGCAAGCCATTATTGATACGATGAGCAAGCTGGTCACCGGCGGTTTGGATGTGATTAAATCCGAAAATCTGTACTACTTTGACGGTAAAGCCGGTTTCCAAAAAATGATTAACGAATAATCCCGACAATAAACATGACTTTTCCTGCTGACCTCTATTACACCACCGACCACGAGTGGCTTCGCGTCGAAGGCGACACTGCCTATGTAGGCGTTACCGACTTTGCGCAAGAACAGCTCGGCGACATCGTCTTTATTGACATTAACTCCGTCGGTAAAACGATAGACCAACACGGCATCTTCGGTACGGTGGAAGCCGTCAAGACCGTTTCCGACCTCTTTTTACCCGTATCGGGTGAAATTTTGGAGAAAAATGCCGCCCTTGATTCCAATCCCGAAAAGGTCAATTCCGACCCCTACGGCGATGGTTGGATGGTCAAAATCAAGATTTCGGATGCTTCGCAACTGTCCGGTTTGATGAAAGCCGATGCCTACGAAGCAAGCCTCAATGCTTAATCATTCATCTGAATACGATAAAAAAAAGCCCTATTCGATGAGGAATGGGGTTTTTTTTATATAGAATGATGACTCGACGGCAGGCATCATTTGAAATAGTTTATGTAACTCAATGTGATTTTGAATGTGCTTATCTTATTTAAAAGCGTTGATTATCAGGACGTTCGTTACGATACAAACCTTATTCATACCACCGTTCCCGTGATTTTATCAGGTAAGGGTAATACATTGGTGGCTTAGTGGTATCGGGTTGGATGAGGAGATAATGATCTTGATCCACACGGATGGTGTTGTCCGGGTAAATGGAAATACATTTCAGCGTATCATCTTTACACCATTCTGCGAAATCCAATACCCCGTCATTATTGTAGTCATTGAAACAATCCAGATTTTCGCAACAAACGATCCTTGAAAAAAGGAATTTCGGCATGTTCTCTTGTAAATTAAAGAATGCCAAGTAGTCGATGGGCATTGAACTGCAATAATTTGCCATCATATATAAAGCCAGATAGTTTTTTCTCTGAAACGCGAAATGATAACATTTGTATATAAAAAAATGATCTAAATGAAAATTAATTTCTTCCTGATTGTTTGTAAAGCGACAGTCATAGGGAAAAAGGTCTATTATTTTGAACGGATGACGATTGATAAGAATTGTATGCTTGGATTGACTTACTTCAAGGTGATGAGCGGAATCAGTCCCAACAACTACAAACGTTAATTTAGTGGTATCGGTCTCCCTATTCCACATACCTTTTAGAATTGGGTTTATGGTCGGCTCTTTGATTAAACGATAGTCGAAATAGTGCGTACCGGTAATATCTATTTGCTCCGAAAAGGTTAAAGTGCGAGCTGTATCACGCTGAATGGCAGTTGTATCCGTTTTGGAGCTAACGGGCTTACTTCCTCGCTGACCACACTCTACGCAGAGTAATAGGATCAATATTATATATATCACAACCCGCATCGTTTTTTCTGCAAGCTAAACGGTTTTCGATTTTCTAAAGCGATTCCAGACTATTTTTTAGGGAATAGCCTCCCCGCGTAACCTTTTGTACCGATAATCAGTATAACTTTGAGCCAAATTACATTACCTATTTTTTTCCATGAATAACAAGTTGTGGTTTCGGATATTGATCCTTGCTTCGCTGTCGGGTACGGTAGCGATTTCCGGTTGTAAAGTTTCCAAAAACGCCAAAAACCGCGAATCCGCTGACCAACCGCCCCTTCTCAACTATACCGACGGTTTAGCATCCGAAGGCAAGGAAAGCGACATCCCCGAGTGGATGCCGACCAAGCATACCTACAAGCCGAGCAAAACCCGCTACCACGACTTACTCCACACCGAATTGCGCGTTAGGTTCGATTGGGCAAAGCAATATATGTATGGACAGGCGATTCTGGAACTGAAACCCTACTTCTTCGCTACCGACAGCTTGGTACTCGATGCTAAGGGTTTTGACCTCAACCGCGTGGCAATCGTCGAACCGGGCGGCTCGTACCGCGACCTGACTTACACCTACGATAAACAAAAGCTCAACATCAAGCTCGGGCGCAATTATACGCGCGATGAACGCTACAAACTCTTCATTGACTACGTTTCCAAACCCAACGAAATTGAGGTCAAAAAAGGCAGTGAAGAAGATGCCATCACCGACCGGAAAGGACTTTATTTCATCAACCCTGACGGCAAAGACCCCAACAAACCCCGCCAAATATGGACCCAGGGCGAAACCGAATACTCCTCCTGCTGGTTTCCGACCATTGATGCCAACAACGAACGCTGTACCCAAGACCTCTACATCACCGTAGAAGATCAATATAAAACGCTCTCCAACGGGTTGTTGTATTCATCCGTTAAGAACAGCGACGGTACTCGTACCGATAACTGGAAGATGGATCAGCCCCACGCGCCGTACCTTTTTATGATGGCGGTGGGAGACTTTGCGGTCATCAAAGACCAATGGCGCAATATGGAGGTCAGCTATTATGTCGAACCCGAATACGCGAAGCACGCCAAGATGGTTTTCGGTAATACGCCCGAGATGATTGACTTTTTCTCCAAATATTTCGGCGTGGATTACCCTTGGAAGAAATACAGCCAAGTAGTCGTACGGGACTTCGTTTCCGGTGCAATGGAGAATACTACTGCCACCGTTCATATGGAAGAATTGCAACACGACCACCGCGACCATTTGGACGAGACCAACGAAGATTATATCTCTCACGAACTAACCCACCAGTGGTTCGGCGACTACGTAACATGTGAAAGCTGGGCAAACTTGACGCTGAATGAGGGCTTTGCTTCCTACGGGGAATACCTCTGGCGGGAACATAAGTACGGTAGAAAAGATGCCGACTACCATTTAACCCAAGACCAAATCATGTATCTTACGGAGTCGGCATCGCGTCGTGATCCCCTCATTCGTTATCATTATGATGATCCGCAGGATATGTTTGACCGCCATTCCTACCAAAAAGGAGCGTTGGTTTTGCATCACTTACGGAAAACGTTGGGCGAAGATGCCTTCAAAGCAGGCTTACAGCTTTATTTGCGGACGCACGCCTATTCACCCGTAGAAGTGGACGAACTCCGCATGGCATTTGAGGACGTAACCGGGCAGGATTTGAAATGGTTTTTCGACCAATGGTATCTGGATCGCGGTCATGCCGAATTGGAGATTAGCTATGATTATTCTAACATTTCGCAGGTCATCAACGTCAGCGTCAAGCAGACGCAAGATACCCGTTACCAACCAACCTTCCGTATTCCTACCAAAATTCAAATAGATTACGAAGGCGGAACGTCCTTCTATCCCGTCGTATTAAGTACAAAGGATACTATATTTCGGATTCCATCCGCCAACGCTCCGCTCAATATCGTCTTTGATAGCGAGATGTCCATCGTCAGCAGGCAAACGGAAACCAAGCCCTTAGATTATTGGATTCACCAAGCCCGCAAAGGCAGTAACTTCCGTCAGCAACAGATTGCCTTCGCCTATTTGGATGAAGCCGTGAATGAGCCCCGCGTGCAGTCCCTCCTGAAGGAAATGCTGAACGATGAATTCTGGGCATTACGGGAAACAGCGGTGAGTTACCTGTCGGTGTCGGAGCAAGCCTTTGAAGCCGAAGCGTTAAATAAAATTAAAGATGTAGCGGTAAAAGACCCGAAAGCGACCGTCCGCGCTTCGGCTGTGGATTACTTAACCAAGACCGACCGAACCGAACTCTACCCCCAAATCGAAGAAGTGCTGGAACAAACGGTGAAGGACAGTAGTTATGCCGTCTTATCCCTGTCGCTGACGGCTTATTACCAGATCAACCCGAAAAAGGCTTTGGAACACGCAAAAGCCAACCAACATATCAAAAATGAAAACGTGGTCGCCACGGTGGCGCAGATTTTGTTGGCTGAAAAACAGCCGGAAGCGCGTGCTTACCTCCGAACGGCACTCTTAAAAACGTCCGATCAGATGAGTAAGCTGTCCCTGATGCGGGAATTATCTAACTTTTTAGAAAGTTCCCCACCCGAAGACGGCGATATTGACTTGCTGAAAAATTTAGCGGAAAATGACAACGTATGGTTCGTTCGCTTTTTTGCCGTGAAAATATTGAGCGAGTACCGCGCCAACCGCCCCGATGTGGATACTTTTATTCAAGGGTTAAAAACAACAGAAAAAAACCCGCGATTAAAAGAAATGTACATCAAAAACTTCTGATAAATTTTTACCTTTGTGCCGTCTGTTAGCTTATGAAAAGGTACACCCGCGTCTTATCTATATACGCTTGCTTCTGTTTGATGGGGGCAATGATGCTGTTTTCGTGTCAAAAATCCGCTCCGACGGAGGACTCCTCGAAAACCGCTACCCCTACTGCCGAAGTTACGCCCAACAAGAAGCCCGAAATCCCGCAACGGTTCATGTACACCTACGTAGCCAAGTGTCAGATGCGTTGTGCGAAGATTACGCCCAAGATCATTCGGGAGGCAGTTGCCAAAGGTAAGCTGAAAACCAAAAAGCATTGGTTGGCGAAAAAGCCCTGCCCGTTCTACGCCACGTCTTTCACCACCGAAAAAGGGGATAACTTAGTGGTTATCTTCGCGGTGTGTAGCACGGCTGGCAGTCCGAAGCCGTCCACGAAGATTGTTCGCGTCTTCGATAAAAATATGAAAAACTGCGACTGCACGACTAAGAAAATTATTCCGCCGGCGAATGCCCCGAAGTAAACCTTTGTGCGCGTTCTTTTGTTTTTCATGAGTAAACTATTCAGCAAAACCTGATGACAACAGATACTTTGGTCAGCCCGCCCGTAACTTTATCGCCACGTGCGGTTCAAGCCCTCCAAGACATTATGCAGACCGAAAACGTGCCTACCGATCATAAATTACGTGTGGGCGTGAAAGGGGGTGGTTGCTCCGGCATGTCCTACGTTTTGGCATTCGATCTGCCAACCGATACGGACGACCATTTTGAGGTGGACGGCATCCCCGTCGTGATGGATAAACGCCATGCCATCTACGTGCTGAACATGCACATTGACTTTGAGGACGGTCTCAACGCACGCGGATTTACTTTTAATAATCCGAATGCGACCTCCACCTGCGGGTGTGGTACGTCCTTCTCCGCTTGATCGTAATACTACAAAACATATACACCTTATCACCCTATAAGTATTTATCCGTACTAATAGGGTGTGTTTTTTGTTAAAAAAAATTATATTACAGAGAGGTTGCCCACATATCCACAGAGGTATCGTTTAATTTTGTGTAAAATTGTAGGTTGAATATCATAACAATTATTGAAAATAACTGAATGCTAAGCATTTTCGATACCATTGACCGATTAAAGCGTTTTTTGCAAGACCGTATTGAAGAAGGCAGTATTGTTAAAGCGCACGTAGAACTCAAACAAGATTTTCGCATCTTAGCGACCATCGTTGCCGAGCAAAAGGGCATCATTGATTACAAAACGCTCTTCTCACAGCCCTACGTTACCATCCAAGAGATCACCCGAACCGAATGGGAACGTAGTGATTATTACCGAGCCATCCTCCGTTTTGATGAACCCCTCCGCGTTGGTCTCCGAGACCGCTTCCGATTTACCAGCCTCTTAGAACCCACCTTAGGAGAAACCCCCGCTAACCCCTGCCCCGTTGTTACCTTTTACAGTTATAAGGGCGGAATGGGACGCTCCACCACCATGGCGGCATTTGCGACCTATTGCGCGCGGGTAGAAGGAAAAAAAGTCGTCGTTATAGACGGTGATTTTGAAGCACCCGGCTCCTTACCCTTTTACGGTTTACCCGAAGGTGAATTAGCCCGCAAAAACGGCTTGATTGAATACCTGATTGACCGGAAAACGGGTCTGCGTCCCTCCTTACGGGATTATTATTCCTTTGAAGTACCGAACGACATCACGGGACGCGGACAAATCCACCTCATCAAGGCGGGTAACCTGTCCCTGCCCTATGACTACATGAACCAAGCCACGTTTGGCGGCGATACAGGTTATCACCACTTACGGGACTTTTTAGAGGGTGTATCCCGCTTGGACTGGTCGAATCCGCCGTCCATGACGGATGATTTCCGGTCGGTGTTACGGGACGTGCATACGGAACTCAAACCCGACCTGATCTTATGGGATTGCCGTCCGGGTTTTAGTGATTTATTGGGACTTTTAGGCTTTGAGATTTCGGATGTGATCGTCGGCTTTTTTGGGAATCATGCGCATACCCGCCCGGGCTTGTATTTCTTCTTGGAGACGCTTCTTAAACTACGTAATAAGGGTCGAAAGATTGACTTTGCACTCGTTAATTCGATCATCAGCAACCGCAGTCTCTTCCGCCAATTTCAATATAACGTTAAAGATAATACCGAAAAGATAGCGGGGCAACTCGGCTTTTCATCCATCCCCGCGCTGAATAATCGCATCTTCGCCCTGCGGAGGTATGTGGAATTAGAACTCTTAGGCACGGAATTCGACTCGGCAGATAATTTCATTTCCATCGTGGAGGAACACCGTCGCTATTACGACGAACTTTTCCCCTGCATCTTGGAAATGGTGGGTACGCGTCCTTCGGAAGAAGCCCGTATGCCCGTCAATGTTAACCTCAATTACGGGGGAGGATACGGTGGCGGTACAGCACCCACACCCCGCCAACAGCCCGCTTATTCCCAACAGCAGCAGCAGAATTATCGCCCCGCCTACAGTACCGCCAACCCGCCACCCAATAACGGCGGATCAGGAAATATGGGCGGAGGCTCGGGTGGTTATGCGCCTCGTACCCACAATCCGAACTATGCGGTAGGGACGGTTATTCCCGTTCGTCCGCCGATTCGGATGCGTGAATTACGGGCTACGATCTTGGAAAAGTTGATCCGTTATCTGCCGGAATACCGTCCCAAGCGGACAACGTGCGGTGATCTACTTTTAGGCGCGCATTTCTTTTACCGCAAGAACATGGAGGAACTCGTTAACCCGCGTAAATTCCTCTTTGTGGGCAGTAAAGGCACCGGCAAAACGCTGATGTACGATGCCATGGCGGAAAAGATTTTCACCGAACGCTTGGTACAGGTTACGGGCAGGGACCGCGACCATACCGAATATCATTTCGTCCGTGCCGTTCGGGAAGGCGACGGGGCTACGCGCTTTGTCCACTTAACGGAACGCTTTTTTGAATGGAAAGAGAATGATCCCGAGCGTTTTTATCGGCGATTCTGGATGTTCTTTACTTGGAGTGCGTTACGGCAGGAAGTTCCGACGGAATGGTACGAAGGCAGTCTGATGCCCTTTACCATCGAAGATACCGCCGAATGCGAGCGCAAAATCGGTGAATATTTAGACGATAACGACACTTTTAACGCCATCGAACGCGAAATCCGCGAGATGGATACCGCGCTCAAGGAGAAAAATAAGGTTGTTGTGATCGGTTTTGATGGTTTGGATCGGGTGGTGAATCCCCGCGCGCAGGATTGGAATACGGAGGTAGGTCCCTTAATTGAATGGTGGAGATACGAAACGTTTAGTAATATTCAGCCCAAGCTGTTCTTGCGCCGTGATCTCTTTGAAAAAATGGATCACATGACCAACCGCATCGAGCTTTCCACTCATATCGTAGCCTTAGAATGGACGTGTGATGAGATATATTCTTATCTCTTTAAGATACTCTTCCGCCATGCCCAGCAGGAATTTATGACCGTAGTGGAGGAGCATTTCGCAGAGATGCCCCACAAATTCGGTATCGTGAATGAACTGAAAGACATGCTGGCGCAATCATTGGATTATCAGTTGCCAGCGGATGTAATGTTTATGCGTCCCTTAACAGAGGTCTTCTTCGGTAAATTTGTCGGTGATATGTACAACAATCACGGCGAATGTTACGATTGGCTGAACCTCAACCTATCGGATGCAAACAGTAATTTGAGTTTACGTCCGTTCCTGAGTATGGTGGAAAATGCCTGCAAAGATTCCCTCAACGGTAATGCGGAAGTATTTGTGAATCAGCAGGCGTTGCGTCCCTTCACGTCGGATAAGCGATTTACGATATTGACCTATATCTATTTCGTGAATGAGGTTACGCGCTCCAAAGCCGCCGAAGACCACGTAGCCGAATTAGCTTCCGACCCGGGATTCCATGCGTTGCAGTACATCTTGAATTACATCCGGTACGATGCACCGCCGAATCTGCGCGTTCGTTATCTGAAAAAGTTTGAGTTGGACGAAATATTACGGGAGGTACTCCTGCGCCACCCTGCCGACCTCCTCGAAGTGGACGAGCAGTGGCCCGAAGTCCGCAAGATGGACTTTCTGCGGGGCATCCTGTTCCAAAGCGGTATTATGACCCAGCAGGGCGACGGTCATTTCCTCCGCTACGTGATTCCCTTCCTGTTTAAGGACTATCTGGGCTTGCGGGACGTGTATAAAGAGAAGAAGTAACCAAGATAAAATACTATCATTCCAAGACTCCTTCGTTAACGCGGGGGAGTCTGTTTGGGTTTATGGTACGTCAGTCTACTACGTTGTCCAAAAGCCGGCTCAATTCGTTATTCCATCTTTCGGATGTTATGTAAGTTTGTAAAATGTCTTCAAAAGTTTTCACACTGTCTATAGGCTTGGGGGGGATATTTTCTATCCCGTACGTCGTTTCAAAACGAGGAATACCGTTTTGTGGAAAGATAACCCTAAATAAGTCAATTCTTGTTGCGACGGAATTTCGTGCATAGATGCTAAATTCATAACTAAGATCATTTAGGCTACTATCGGAAGTCGAATCATAACCGAATTCAAAGATTAAGGCTTTTAATTTTCCATTAGATTGCGAATGAAGTGACCGCGCCAATTCGTCCATGATTTTAAGAATAGGTTTTTTGAGCGGCATTTGATTCTGCCGTTCTTGGCTCTTTTGCTCCGCCTTCTGCAAATTCCAAGTTAAACTCATACAGGGTTTTCGGTTAAAAATTTCATCTCAAAGATAACAGGAAAATGGTCAGAAATATCACCGGTATCTTCTATTTTTAACGTTGGGAGTTGAAACGCCATAAATAGCCCTTTTCGTAAAAGCACTTGATCGAATACATTAAACAGATTTTCATATTCTTTGCTTTTCTTAAAAGAGAACGTATGATTGATTTTGCTAAAACGGTCTCCCAACAGATTCCAGCAAGGATTGTAAAACCAATCTTTGCGATTATAACTTATCTTATTTTCATTAGGAGAGGTACGTAAGTGTGATGCCAATGATTCTACATCAGGGTTGGTATTCAGCATGGTTTCGTAAGGGTTCATATTAAAATCACCCAATAAGATGCACTTATTAGCATCATCTTCATTAATACTATTCAAGTAATCATTAATGAACGCAATAAGTTTTTTATTCCTGTTGTAATGGTTATTCAGGTCTTTTTTTGACCAAAAGTGAACACCTACCAATAAAGCTTTAGTATTTTGTTGTCTATCAGATAATTTTACAAACCTAAGTTTTTTCATTAGCTCATTATCGTCAAAATTACCTTCTGATAATTTTATAAATTCGTTAACAATGTTTATAATCGTGTCGTCGCTCGTAAGAGTGGTAGAGAAGATTCTTGATGCTAAGTTAATATAACGATTTCCGGATTTTGTTAATTCGGTTTTAATTTTTGTAAGAATTTCATCAACAGATAAGAGAATCTTCTCATTGAGAGCCGGTTTCAATTCCCACTCTGTGGGCAGTTTGTAAATAAATTGTATGCCACCATCAGCCGGGTAACTATCATCACTAAATACCGATAGCGTACCATGTTCGGTTACTTGCTCAATGATTTTATCAGCAACAGTTTGATGGCATTCCGTTAGCACTAAGATGAAATATTTATCCGTATTATTGCATTGATCTTTTTCCAATAGTGATGCCAATTTGGAAGAAATAGGTGCTACGTCTTTGGCTTTTTCCTGACTGTCAATATTCCAGACGATGAAGCGAATCGTATTGGTTTTCATGTGAACTAAAAGAAGAATAATCAACTAACAAAGAAAGGCTAAAGATTAGATTCTCTCGCCCCTGACCGCTTCCAAACCAACACAATAAAGGATGACAATAGGAATCCCAACACTGCCCCCACAGCAACGATCGGCAGTCGCTTCGGGCGGGCGCGAACATAGGACGGTGTGCCTTTATTCACCACATCCACGATTTGGGGGTAGGTGGCTAAATTTTCTTTGCGGAAGGCTAACTCATTCTCCATGTTGGCGATCATATCATCATAATACCGAAGGCGGTGTTCGCCCGACAATAATCGGTCATAGTTGGCGGAGAACTGAGGCTTCTTGAAGGCATCTAAGGCGATCTGTTGCGAGAAGGTCTCGCTCATATTATCCAAGTGGTAGAGTCGGTATTCGGAGCGGAATTTGGCTAAGGTATCTTGTAACTTTTTATGTTCCGTTTCAAAATGGCGGATGCTCCGTTCCAATTCTCGAATGCCGGCTTTGCGTCCCGCTACCGATTCGGCAAAATCGTTGGCGTAAGTGATGAATTCGTTGGCAATCGCCGCCGCCGTCTCGGGAACTTCATCATATACCGTTATTTGAACAGTTGAAAAACCTGTAACCCGCACGGTGATGTTGCTTTCATATTTATTTCGGAGGGCTTTGGTGCGTGCGCCTTTGTCGGAAATGTCATCCACGCCGTAATGTTTTTCAAGGTTCAGCTTGCGGGTGATGTGGTAAAAAGCACTGTCCGACTTGAGGGAAGCCGTTAAACGCTCCAAGTCTTCTTCCTCCGCCGTACCGAAGCCTTCAAAGCGGGACTTTAAGAAGTTGAGCGATTTCACTTGTTTGAAGCTGGGAGGAATCAGCTCCGCAGTGGAAAGATACTCCGGCGGTACAACCAACACATAGGCGATAGCCAAAGCAATCACACCGGTTGTAAGCCCCACCACTAATTTTCGGTACTTCCACAACAGTAATACTTCTGTCTTTAAGCTGTATTGGTTCGCCTCCCTAAGATTCATTTTTTAATAAGCGGGCAAAAATAGTCAAAAACTTTAGAGCTAACGAATACCGATTCGCCTAAATTACCTTTTCAAGCAGATAAATCGTAAAAAGTAGTCTGCAAACGCGTTCCGTTAATGCACTGTTTTTGTATTTTTGCCTTCTACCCTGCAATCCATGACGGCAAAAAGTAAACGAACCTATAAGCCCAAGCCCCAAGCCGATCCCATCCTTTCGGAATCGGAAAGCCCGCGTCCCAAGCATCGCCCTACGCCTAACGTCAGGGAGGCGATAAAGGTGCTGGAACTCTTCCCCGCTAAATGGATGAACGTTTTTGCGTGGCAGGCAGGCTTGATGGTCATTTTGGCGTTTATCCTTTACGGTAATACGTTAAGCCATGAATTTGCCTTAGATGATCGCATCGTTTATACCGAAAATAAATTCGTGAAGGAAGGCATCGCGGGCATCCCCAAAATCCTGAAGTACGATACCTTCTTGGGTTATTTCGGCGAAAAACAGGAGAACCTACTGCAAGGCGGGCGTTATCGTCCACTATCATTGGTAACCTTCGCCGTCGAATACGAATTCTTCAAGGATACTAAGGGTAAACCGAACCCTTTTACCGGTCATTTCTTTAATGTATTGCTTTACGCCGGAACGCTTGTTTTTATGCTGGCTTTCCTGCGAAAGATACTCAAGTCCAACACTTGGGCGTTTATCGCTACCCTTCTCTTTGCCGTTCATCCGATTCATACCGAAGTCGTCGCCAACATCAAAAGCCGTGATGAATTAATGGGCTTATTTTTCTGCATTGGGGCAATGTACGGCGTTCTCTACGCCCTTATTGATTGGAAACGGCGGTGGTGGGCTTTGGCGGTGGCTACGATTTCGTTTGCGCTGGCTCTCCTTTCCAAAGAGAATGCCTTAGCCTATTTTCTGATTTTCCCTTTTACCTTCTATTATTTCGGCAAAGGCGCGAGTTTCAAAACGCAGATGGCATTCGTAACGCCTTTTCTGCTCGTGATTGCCTTTTACGGACTTTTTCGGTACAATATGCCGGGGGGCATCGTTACCCGCACGGAAAACGAAAACGTGATGAACGACCCCTTTATGCTCATCCCGAAGGATGAAAAAGCCTCCCAAGAACTCAAGATTCCGCATCACAGCTATACTTCCTACAAATACGGGACGATATTTTATTCGCTCGGGAAATATGTAACGTTGCTGTTTTATCCGCATCCTTTGTCGTGGGACTACGGTTATCCGCAACTTCTGCATGTGAGCAATGATCTGGAGAAAGAACCCCACCGCTACCGCACGATGGGTGAAGCCCCCTGTGTGCTGTCTTTCATGCTGTATGTGGCGATGTTCGGCTTTGCAGTGTGGGGACTGAAGAAGAAAACACCCGTTTCGTGGGCATTGTGGTTTTATCTGTACACTATTTTTATCGTTTCTAACATCGCGGTGAATATCGGTGGTTTTCTGGGTGAACGCTTTGCTTATCAGCCGTCGCTCGGTTTTGTGATCGTCCTGAGTGCCGGACTGCTGAAACTCAACGAGTGGGGGGCATTCGGCGGGGCTTCCTTCCGAAAAAATTTCGCTTTAGGGCTGACGGCGCTTCTGGTTGTAGCGGGTGCAGGCAAAACCATCGCTCGCGCTCCCGTATGGAAGCATGACGATACCCTCTTTTTAGAAGATGTGAAGCATTGCCCCAATTCCGCCCATACCCACAAGACGACAGGCGGGGTTTACTTCCGGTTGGCAACCGATTCCACGAAAAAACTGACGACTGCCGAAAAACAAGCCCTCTTAGATACGTCGCTAAATGAATATTTGGAGTCCTTACGGCTGTACCCGCAGTTTCCTGATGCCATCACGGATATTGTGGTAGTGTGGCGATACGTTAATCCGACGCGGGATGCCCAAAATACCCGTTGGGTGGAACTCTTGAATTATAATTTTGACTACCCGTGGCCCTATACTAACCCGCAGTTAGCCCAAAAAGCCTTTGAGGAAGCCCGAAATAACCGCGCCAATCCTGACTTTGCCATCCAAAAATTGCAGGAAGCGATCTATTATAACCCCACCAATGCCGACTATTGGTATATCTTAGGGGCGAAAGTGTATTTTGGCATTCATAATTACGATCAGGGTTCGCGGTGCTTTATCAAATGTACCCAGCTTCAATCGAATAACGCCAACTACTGGCATGACTTAGGGGTAGCCTATCATAATAACCACAGTTATAACGAAGCCCGTCAAGCCTTTGCCCGTTGCGAACAGTTAGACCCCAATTTTGCTACGCTGGCTTCCAGCCGTGCCAAAACCGAAGACCAGTTCAAGAAGGAGGGCAAAACTTACGCGCCCCTGCCGTTCCCCCAACTGATGCGACAACCCGTCCCGCAACCATAAACGTTTGAGGTTCAAAATATCCTAACAATATTTCAGCATATCATCCGTAATATTAAACGTATGTATTGCAGATTATTTTTTATTCGTCAGGTATAGTTTTTACTCCTGTATTAGGGTTTATTCAAGCGTTGATGGCGAATATCGTGCTTGTTGCGATCAAAATTATTCACATGAATGATGTAAGATTTGTCGTGTGAAAATTAAATAAAAAAAGGGCTTAATTTGCTCAAATTAAGTAAAATAAGGGATGGCGTTCAACCTCAAAATAGGGTTGCATTCGTACGTTAAATTATTCGTAGATTATGAAAAATATCCTAAAAATAAGAAGTGTTGAGAGAATTTTCCTTAGGAAAGGTGAATTTCTGACTAAGATTTGACTAATCGAAATTATTTCTTCCGCTTTTCAAATAACCATTTATACATCTCTTGAGTGCTGAAGGTAGCCCCCCAGCAATTGTGATTTACGCCCGCGTATTCGGTGTAGATGGGTTGCGCACCGACTTGCTTCAGGGCGGCGACCATATTCCGCGACCGGCTGGTCTTTACGATGGCATCCACCCCGCCGTGAAACACCCATACGGGTATATGTTTCACCGTTTCGGCGGTTTTTTCGTCCGCACCCCCGCTGATCGGCACCGCCGCGGCGAATAATTTAGGGTATCGCGCCATGACCTCCCACGTCGCAAAACCGCCCATCGAGATACCCATTACGTAGATTCTGGAGGTGTCCACGGGGTTATTTTTAACAAAGTCTAACACCGTTTCCATCGCAATACCGAGCGCACGGGTGGGGAGGCTGTCCATCGTATGCTCCGGCGCGGTAAATTCAGTCTGAACCCAACGGGTTTTCATCGGGCATTGCGGGGCTAATACAAAGCAGGGATACTGTTTCCTCATTTCCGGTAAGGCGAAGCGATGTACGCCTACCGTCAACTGTTTTTCGTTATCGCGTCCGCGTTCACCTGCCCCGTGAAAGAAGACCACGAGGGGATATTTTTTGCCCGCTTCCACCTTTAATGGAGGCATCAGGCGATACCGGCAGGTGTCGTTCTTAATCGGACTGACGTATATTTTTTTAGCAAAAAGGGCTTGTCCCTGCCCGAAAAGGGAGGAATAGCCCCATAAAATTGAAAATATTGTAAGAAGGAAACGGCTTATCATACCAATCTGAAACCGGAAGGTATCCTTTTTCCTTTGATCTGTTCGGCTAAATCCAGCAGTTGTAATGCCCCTACAGCGCATTCTTTGCCTTTGTGTCCGTGTGAACCGCCGGCTCGTTCTCGGGCTTGTTCCAAGTTATTCACCGTCAAAATACCCAACATAATAGGCATTTTCGAGGCAGTGGACAGCATGGAAAGGCTTTGCGTTACGGCGTGAGCGATGAACTCATCGTGTTGGGTTTCTCCTTTTATGATACACCCCAAGGTGATAATCGCCTCAAATTTGCCTGAATCCAATGCCAAACGCACCGCGTAGGGAATCTCAAACGACCCCGGCACGGTAAATCTTTCGACTTTGGTTACGCCGTATTGGTTCAAGGTTTCGACCGCCCCGTCATATAAGGTTTGTATAATTTCCTCATGCCAAGTGCTGGTAATGAGGGCAAAACGCTTATCGGAGTGGTCGTTCGTACCGGAATAGCTGTATTGGGGTGAACCGTTTTGCATGGGTTTATTCGAGTTCTCCGCCCAATTTGGCGATGTATTTTTCGACCTGACTGCCTGCTTCGCTCAAGGGATACTTCTTTTTGATCTCTTTGTAGAGGGAGAGGGCTTTGTCATTGTTCTTGAGTTCTTCATAACAACGGGCGGCGCGCATCAGATACTCGGGCGTAGTAACGGAATTTTCGTTCACTTTGGAGGCACTGAGGTAGGCTTCTGACGCTTTGTCGAACTGTTTAAGTTCCTCATAACCATAGCCGAGGGCTTCATAAGCGGTGGCGGAGACCATGTTGTCGTTATCCTTTTGGTATTCCTCCAGCAGGGCGACCCCTTCTTTGATTTTCCCTTGATTGAGGTAGGACGTAGCCAGCATGTATTTGGCTAAAGCTCCTGTTTTCGTTCCGCTGTATTCATCGGCAAGGGCTTTTGCACCTTTATAGGGTTTGTTGCCGTTGATGGCTTTATCTAAAGAATCTTTTTCGTAGTATTTGAAGGCATAGAGTACGTCATCGGAGGCTTTATCTTCTTGCGTATTGACGTACCATTTATAGCCGAAATAGCCACCCACACCGATCAACACGGCAACGATCCCGCCGGCGATCAGGTTACGGTTACGCTCCCAAGTCTCGTTCAGCTTAATATCGCGGGGCGCGGCTCTTCGGGTGCCGACCTCTTCAAAGTCAATAATCTCTTCTTGCTCCAAGCGCGGATTATCTTGTTCTTTCACCGTCGTCATTCGGGGAAAATAATGGTAAACTAAAACGCAAAATTACACAACTTATTCCCTTTACTCCAAAATTTTTATCGGCTAAGTTATTCGAGTCGTATTTCTAAAGAATTTAAAGGTTTTTGACAATACGGCAGTCGTCAATTATTGCGATACGTTTATCTTTACAAGCGGATACAGTTTTAATTCCTTGGATCATGCCACAGACTTTTGATTACAAATTTGATGATCTATTTAATCCGACGTTACAAGCCATTCATGCCTTAGGCGGGTCTGCATCGGTAGATGAAATTGAAGAACAGGTGATTAAAATCCTTAACTTGACGGATGAGCAGATCAATGACTTACATATTGCTAAAAATTTAAAGACCACGAAATTACTTTATCGTTTAGCATGGGCAAGAACTTACTTAAAATTCTTTGGAATTTTAGAAAATACGGCTCGTGGTATCTGGACGTTGACTGAAGTAGGGCTAAAAACACAGCAGGTAGAAAAAGAGGAGGTAAAAAATAAGTATAAAACCAGAAATCAACATTCGACCGTTGATGTATTGGCGAACAATGAAGAAGAAAATAACGAAGAAATCCAAGCCTTGACTTGGCAGGAGCAAGTCATTGAGACCCTTCAAAATATACCCCCTGCTTCTTTTGAACGTTTATGTCAACGGGTACTGCGGGAGTTGGGCTTTGATAGTGTGGAGGTTACGGGTAAGACGGGTGACGGAGGCATTGACGGTAAAGGCTTATTAAAGATCGGCGAGATACTTTCGTTTCATGTCGTCTTTCAAGCTAAACGTTACCGAAGCAGTGTATCGCCCTCCATTATACGTGATTTCAGAGGCGCAATGGTAGGACGTGCGGATAAAGGACTCATCATAACCACGGGCAATTTTACCCACGAAGCCAAGAAAGAAGCCCAGCGCGATGGTGCTACACCTATTGACTTAATCAACGGGAACGAACTTGCCCAAATATTGAAAAAAACTGGGCTTAGGTATTCGGGTTGAAATGGTAGAGAAGGTAAGCATTGATGAAAATTGGTTTAAGAGTATCTAAGCGATTTATTTTTACCTTTGAAACATGCTTTTCCTCCAATCCATCCTCAAATTCTTCCGCAAAGATGATTCGTTCTTCCGTCCGTCGGGACGATCACCCGTACCCTTCGAGGTGCAGTGGGAAACGCTGATGCGCTTGGGTTTTCGGCTGAATGAGGGGATCACTAAGGAAGATGTGCTGAATCAGTGGCAACTGTCGGAATTTGAAAATAATCCCTATTACGTCTTGTACCTGACGCTGGGTTGTACGACCCAACGCGGTGAACAATTCCTCCCCATCACCAATCAATGCTGGTTTTTTGATGCGGAAGCTATTGATAATGAGGACGGAGACTATACCGCGATTATCCACGAATTAGCCCGTTTAACGGAAGGGGAATTAATTTTCACCGACGTATCCGACAATGTAGATTTTGAAAATAAAGTCGCTTGGGTAACCCTGACCGTCAACGGCGACCGCTATAAATGGGATTTGCGGGTCAATGACGATTGGGTAGATGGTAAACTGTTTACGGAAATCGTAGCCCTAACGCATAAATACAATACAAGAAGGAAATTCACATCATTAATCGATGGGCAATCAACCGCCATTGGTTATCAAACCCCTGAAGAAATGGAAGCCTTACGCCAAGCCACAGGCTTAAATATCGAGTGGTTACGGGGCTGGAGTGATTAATCAGGTGGATAAAAGGAGTAAAAAGCTGGATGCGGGCAAGAAATTCACTAATTTGCGTAGCGAAAAAAATCGCTCGTTTAGAATTGTTGGCATAAGCCGAAATTTGTTCTAAATTTGCGGTTGATTTATTATCAACTAAATCTCTATAACGAGTTTTTGTATGAATCAAAAATCACTACCACGACTCAGTAGAGCCTTCTATGTGATGGTGTCGTGCGCGATGGTAACGGGGATGTGTTATTTAGCACCTCGTCAACAAGCTCCTGCCGTTCAACAAGCATCAGCTTCTACACCTTCCGCTACGATTACTACGGTATCAGAAGCTACTCTGCCCCAAACACCGGCGGTTACAAACCCTACCGCTTCGGTGCAAAACAATGCTACGGATGTGCAAGCTCCGGCTCCGAAATTGCTTCCCAGTGTTTCCCCTTCCAAAGTGGAAGAGGTAAACCAAGTAGGCGGTAAAGGATGGTTTGAGAAAGCAGTAGCGGAAATCGAAAGAAGTGAATACTTCGTTCGCTACCATGACGAGAAGGGCGTATTTACCAGCCCCAACCGTGCGCAAGACCTGCGTTTCTTCTACCAAAATGATGGTTTTGCTATGCAACCTCGCGTCAACGGTGAGGCTTGGAACTTAGCCTTAAACCTCAGCCTGTCGAGCGACTTAAAACCGTCTGCTAAACCTGCGTTTGAGAAAAACGAGAATGAATTGTTGGTACGCCATGCTAACTTCACGATGCAATACGTGAACACGGAAGCGGGTATGCGCCAAAACTTCCTCGTTCACCAAGACCCCAACACTGAAAATGCTAACCTTAACGTTCGTCTCGGTATCACCGGTAACGTTACTGCTTCCTTAATCAACGGTCATGGTGTAGAATTCATCAACGGCGACAAAAACATCGTTGCCCAGTACAAAGACCTCAAAGTATGGGATGCTAACGGACAAACCTTACCGGCGGAAATCAAATTAGAAGGCAATGAGATCGTGTTAGCGGTTAATGATGCACAAGCAACATACCCCATCACGATTGACCCCCTCTCTTGTAATCCCAACTGGACGGCTACCGGCTTCAACCGTGAGCAGGACCGTATGGGTTACAGTGTAGCTATCGCGGGTACTGCCGTTGGTCGCTTAGCGAACCGTACGTTCAACTTAGATGCCAACAACCGCGTGTATGCGGACGTAATCGTAGGTTCTCCCTACTATGACGGTCTCGGTTTTAACCGTGGTGCCGTTTTCGTCTATTACGGTGGTTTCGGCGGATTAAACGCTGCAGCGTCTTGGGTTCGTGAAGGTTATCAAGACCAAGAACTCTTTGGTTACTCGGTAGCCTCCGCAGGCGATTTCTATACCGGTAACGTATTAGGCGGTGCTGCGTCCTTGAACTATGCTGAATTAGTAGTTGGTGCGCCTCAGCACTCATCTGATGACTTCGTAGGTCGTTCGCAAGAAGGTCGCGTTTATTATTTCGCGGGTTCTGCAACGGGCTTACCGACCGTTACGGGTGATAATATGTCGAAAGCCAACGACGTATTGGGTCTCAACTACTTCTATTCTTCTCCGATCAACGATAATGCTGCAGGACACTCTGCGGCAGAAATCGCGGCACGTCGCGGTGCGCAATACGGTTTTGATGTAGCCGGTGCAGGTGATGTAGACAACAGCGGAGTAGGTGATGTCATCATCGGTGCGCCTCGCTGGAGTAATAATGCTGCTAATGGTGGTTCTATCAATGTACTCTTCGGTGGTAATACGTGGGCGAATGGTGGTGGTATCACACCGAATAACCTCGTTACTTCTTTAATCTATCGTGCTACACCGAACGCTGGTTTGGCTGCAACGGGACTCCAATTCGGTTTCTCGGTAGCTTGTGCGGGTGATTTCAATAACGACAACTTCGATGACTTATTAGTCGGTGCGCCGTTCTATGAAACAAACGTTGCACAAACCGATGAAGGT
>Ga0209573_1000790_pt1 | contig 58032 bp, 51 predicted proteins | sample TNRBio252014_DNA_FD_185870 | JGI IMG/M metagenome (GOLD analysis project Ga0209573, IMG submission 185870) | Wastewater treatment Type I Accumulibacter community from EBPR Bioreactor in Madison, WI, USA - TNR Reactor_6/25/2014_ DNA (SPAdes)... | ecosystem: Engineered > Bioreactor > EBPR >...
TGCCGTGCGCGAGGGTTTGCCAATCGGCGCCCACTTTCTGTTCCAGGTGCAAAGCAACGTCCGCAGCCGGTCTCCCGGTCGCCGTATCTAAAATATGAGTGGTAATCTGACTCATAACAGCAGTTTTTCCAAGCGAAGTTGAGTAATTTTGTGTTGTTCCAAAACGGCGTTGAGTACCTCTTCCACCGGGTCGTTTTCGTAGCAGGTTTTTAAAATCGCCAGCATCTCTTCCGCCGATTTTCCGGTGGCAAAAACGATGAAAATGAACCCGAATTTTTCAAAATACAGGTCGTTGTAGCGCTTTAATTCCTCCAGTACCGCAGCATCCGCCTCACTCACCCGGCTTTGCTCTTTGGAAGCCCAGGCTGCCGTTGCCGCAAATTTTTGTTTCAGGCTTTCCACGTCGCCAATGCGCGGGTGGTGGGCGAAAGCTTCCAGCCAATCCGCTTTTTTGCAGGAAAACCAGGCTTCACCGGCGTTTTTAAAAAGTTCGGCACGGGTTGCAAATGGGCGGGCAGCCAGCAACTTTTCACTCCAGGCTTTTGCGCCACAGCATTTGCCGATTTTTTCTAAAAAAAACGCTGCCGGCATCTCATTCAATTCAGACAAGGTCGCTGCATCCTTGTCCACCGTGCCGAACAAACGCAGGCGGCTCACCCCGCCATCCGGAAAAATGGTCAGGCGTACATGGGTAAACGGCTGGTGGGTCAGGATTTCGGATTCAAAAACGTGTTCGGCGTCGGCCTGCAGTTTCACTTCCGGCAGCAGTGGCGTCCACACGGCGCCTGCACAGGACTCGTCGTCCATCGGAAATACGCAACCTTCTAATTTGCAGCGGTCGGGGTAATTGCCTTTGAAATGGCAGGTATCCACCACAATTTTCTGGATTTTTCCTTTTCGCGCCAAGCGCAAAATCAGCCAGTCGTAGTTGCCGGGCGTGCGGTTGCGCTTTGTTTCCCAGCCGTCGCCCATATTGACGCCCCGGTTGGGCATGTTGAGGTTGTTTTTATGGCTAAAAAACTCGTCGTTGCACACAATGGCTTTCCCGCCGTTGACCGCTGCGGCTAAGTCTATCAACTCGTCGGCAGCCACCAAATCCCAGTTTTTGGCCACTTCGCCGTAAACTTTTAGGCGCGCCACGCCCCCGTCAGGGTAAATATGGAGCTTGAGGTGCGTCCATTTTTCCCGGCTTTCCACGGCGTAGAAATGCTGGCTGCCTGGATTCAGCGGCGATTTGGGCAGGATTTCCGTCCACGCCACTGTGCCGTCGGAATGCCAGTCCACTTTTTCCGCTTCGGCGGGATCCAGCCGGCACGCTTCGATGCTCGCGAAAGGCGGATGGTTGCCGAGGAAATGGTTGGTATCAATGTCTACCCCGAACACAATGCCTTCTGCGCCGAGTTGAAGCACGCACCAGTCGTGGCCGGGAATGCGTTTGCGGCGGCTTTCCCAACCGTCCATCCATTTCCCGCGATCGGTGTATTTGTCAGGGATAAAAATGCCGCGCCCGGGTTTCAGCAGGTTTTCCATTTCGGCAAAAAAATCGTCGCTGCACGCTAAAGTTTTGCCGCCAAAACGCTCGGCGGCAAGGTCGGTCATTTGCGCAAAAGCAGGCGTTAGATTAATTGAATTATCCATCATAGCATGATTAAATCGTGGTTCCTCATGTAGTTTGTGTCTGTTCTTTAGCGTTTTGGCTTTAGGGCTCGCGATGTTCGATTTGATGTCATGCAGAGCCTGCCCCGTGCATCGGGGTGCAGCGCACCCAAATATCTGTAGACATCAATCATATATGGCCGTTTAGGTGCAGCGCACCGAAACAATAACCGTCGCCCCAATACAAACAATGTTGCGGTGCGCTGCACCTGAAAACCCGGTAATTTCTGTTCTGCAAATGTTTTGGTGCGCTGCACCCTACGATTTGAGAGCCGACTCCGAAGCAGAAAATTCGGGATGCCGTTTTCAGAGCCGAGCATAACTCAGCTATCGGACTATAAAAACAGAAACTAAACTTCTTCCCGTTTCAAAGTACCCGTAATATACCCATAAGCATCCCCCGAGGCGACAAAAATTTCATTGTTGTTCGTCAGGCCCCACGGGGTCATATTCACCGGCAGGTAGTGCAGGTTCGGCATTTTCATGCTGATTTCCGACACCGGGGCGGTGTTTTTCAAAACCACTTCGCCCATGGCATGAAGGGTATGCTGCACCGAACGGCTGTGGTGTGCGGCAAAAGCAGTGAGCAGGTCTTCCCTTATTTTTGCTCTTATTTTTTGAAAATCGAGTCCGGCCAAGGTGTTATAACTCCAGATGGCTTCCAACTCCGTCGCCAGAATGCGGTCAGCAGTGGGCGGCAGGGTGGTGAATTGATCCACGATGTAATTTTCAAAACCGGAATGCGTCGTTTTCAAAACGCGCAGGTCGCGGATGCCCGATCGCAATTGCGTTTTCTGGCGGGTACTTTGAATATAGGCGGTTGCTTTTTCACTGCCGCCGCCGACATAGCTGTAAGGATGCGGAACGCCGTTCAGCGCCATCCGATCCCAGCGAATTTGGGCTAATTCCAAAGTCACTTTTGCTATTTGCGGATTGTGCCCCAAAAAATAATCCGCAAGGAACAACCCAAAGTCCTCAATCGTATGCAGCGGGTGGTCTTTGGCCAATCCGAAAATGGTATTTTTCATCGTGTCGGTGGGCAAAACCTTCGAATTGTCCCCTTCCGTATAGACCGTTTCAAAGTCTCCTTCCAATTGAATGGCGACGTGGACTTCTTTAAATTCGTGGTAGTCGCTGTAGCGTGTTATTTTTGCTACGCGGACGGCCGATTTGCCGTAACTATCCTGAGTTAACCGAATTTTCATGTGCTATGGATTTTGATAAAGCCCTTCATTCCTCCCGCGTGGTACTGGACTCTGGTACCAAAGATGCCACCATTTTGATAAAAAATGGAAAAATTGTGCAAGTTGTTGCCGGGCGAATTCCGTCCGATGTCTTGCAGTGCCGCGTTGTGGAAGAACTTGGCGACGCGGTCATCATGCCGGGCATCATTGACGCGCATGTGCACATCAACGAGCCGGGGCGTGCCGATTGGGAAGGTTTTGATACGGCTACGCGGGCGGCAGCGGCGGGCGGCGTCACCACGCTCATCGAGATGCCGCTGAATGCCTCCCCGGTGACCACTACGGTTGGGCATTTTGAACAAAAAATTGCCGCTGCGGAAGGAAAACTGCATGTGCATTGCGGGTTTTACGGCGGATTGGTTCCGGAGAATTATGCCGCTTTGCCCGATTTGATGCGAGCCGGCGTTTTTGGCATCAAATGTTTTTTGACGCATTCGGGCATAGATGAATTTCCAAATGTTTCTGAAAGCGATTTGGTACGCGCCATGCCATTGATTGAAAAAACGGGGCTGCCATTGCTGGTTCATGCGGAGTTGGACGCGCGGCACCCAATGATGGCGTATTTCAAAAATCATCCAACCCATTATCCGGCTTACCTGAAATTACGGCCCAAAAGCTGGGAAAACCGCGCCATTGAATTGATGCTGAAGCTTTGCGAAAGCACCCGCTGCCGCACGCACATCGTGCACCTGTCGTCGGCTGATTTGTTGCAGCGCCTGCAAAAAGCGAAACAACACCTGCTGCTGACGGTGGAAACTGCCCCGCATTACCTCTATTTTCATGCAGAAGTGATCCCGGACGCGCAAACGATCTATAAGTGCGCTCCGCCCATCCGCGAAAAAGCCAATAATGCACTGCTGTGGCAAGGCTTAAAAACTGGTGTTATTGATTTTATTGGATCCGATCACTCCCCTGCGCCGCCCGCGCTGAAGGCCATCGCTTCGGGCAATTTGGCGACTGCCTGGGGTGGTGTTTCAGGTTTGCAGTTTACCCTGCCGGTGGTGTGGACGAAGGCAACAGCATTGGGTTTCGGAGTTGCCGATCTGGCGCGGTGGCTGTGCAGCCGTCCTGCGGATTTTTTAGGCTTGTCGCAAAAAGGGCGCATCGAAGCCGGCAAAGACGCCGATTTAACGGTCTGGCAGCCTGAAGCGGTTTTTACCGTAGCAAAAAAAGACATCCTGCATCGGCACAAGATCACGCCTTACCTGGGTGAAAAACTCCGGGGGCAAGTCTTGCAAACCTGGGTTGCCGGGGAGCGGGTGTTTGGCGAAGGGACGATTTTGAAGGAACGGCAAGGGCGGTTGTTGCTGAAATAGTGGTCGCCACCTTCAGGTGGCAGACCTTAAGAGTACACAGCAAAAAGCGGGTAAAACCCGCAGCATAGGACACGCAAGGCGGGAGCCTCTGGGTGAGCGTATAAACATGAGTCATGCGAATCAGGATTGATCCTGATTCGCATGACTTATGCTGCACCTTATTACACCCCGAAGCTTCATATGATCTTTCTCAATCTCTTTTCGATTTCTCCTGTTTCACCGGCGCTTTTGTCTTCGGCGGCGCCGTCATTTTAGGCGCCGACTCGCGACGTGGCTCAGCGGTTTGTCTGGTTTTCTGTTTTTCTATTGTGGTTTCGTGGTGCTCCCGCCCTTTGTTTACTTCGGGCTGAACGGTACGCGGTGCGCGGGTTGGCGGCGTCACCGGCTTGGTGTCAGGTTTCGTTTTAGGCTTGGTATCGGGCTTCGACCTCGTGTCCGGCACCGGTTGTTTTTGGCGGTCTTGATCCGGCGTTTTTTTCAAATCAAGATCGCTTTTGTCGCGCGTGTCCTTTGCAGGCAGTTTGGTGCGTGGCGAAGGCTGTTCAACGGGCGTTTTCAGCGATTTTACTTTTGAAAGTTCCGGATAACGGCTGCCGTTTCGATCCAAATATTCCCTTTCGTCCAATTTTTTATCGGGATTACTGCGGTTGTATTTATCGCGGTCTGCTTCAAATTTGCCAAACTCCCGGAAGCGGTCAACCCTTCGCCCATCATCTTTAAGCCAGTCGTCGTTGATGATGCTTCGGTGTTGTTTTTGCCAAACCATCACGCCCGTCGTAATGCTGCCGCCGCTATTATGGTGCCGGTGATAATGCCGGACGAAGTGATCTGATAAACGACTCCAGCGGTTGTGGTGCCAGGGGTGATAGAAGTACCAATGGGTAAAGTGATAAGATGGCAGTCCAATAACAACAATGGTGCGAACCGAGCCCGGGTAATAGAACCCCCAATCCCACCACCAGGGGTAAGGGCGCCAGCGCGGAACCTCGTACCAATGCGGATAACCAAACCAATACGGATAGTGGTGATAGTGGCGCTCAACGATGCGAACCGGTTTTTCTGGCTGGCCTTCATAGTAGACATCGCCATCGTACAAGTCGTCGTCATAGAGGTCGTCATCGTAACCGTTTTCTTCGGCATAGGTCTGTGCCGCAGCCATCAGTTCCTCTTTTGCCTGTGGATTTTCCTCAATACTTTTTTCCCAATCTTCTAACTCCTGCGCATTTCGGCGGACAACAACAAGGTTCAGGCTGTCTGCCTGGTGCAGAATCCAGACCGGTTCTTTGCGGTACAGGTCGCCGGCTAAGATCGTCAACCGGATGTTCTCCGTCAACAGGCTCAGCACCTCCGGTAGTTCGAGCAGCCGGTGCAGCGCTGTTCTGGTTTTTACCGGATAGGCAGAAATGATGGTCTCAAAAGCGGATTCAGCAGCCTGGTTTAAGTTGTCAATCTGTTTTAAGGCGGAGAAGTAGCCCAATCCTGCGCGCTGTGCAGGATCGTGAATTTCTTCAGGGTAGCCTGTTAACACCTGTTCAATACCTGTTTTTGATCCACCGGATTCCCGAACAAGCTGCCGGATTAAACCGGGGTAACGGGTTATATCCCAAAGCATTTCCTGGGTTTCTTTGGAATATGGCTCTACGGCTTTTTTGAAAGCAGCACCAGTTGTGGCCTGCATATTCTCCAACTTGATCAGCGCTTCCGGATACAACGCCACTTCCAAAATATCCTGCCGCGTCTCTGCCGGGTACAGCACCAAAGCATCTACTGCTTTTTGGTTTTCTTCCACAATTTTAGCGAGTAATTCTTTATCCGTTTGCGCGTATACACAAGTACTGAGGCTCATAAAAAGCAGGAGCAACGCGACTGAGGTAAGCACCTTTAATGGGATACTGATTTGATTCTTCATATAAAAATCAGTTTTAGAGCTGGTTTGAGATTCCCAAACAAGCTCTTGGTTCGGGTGCAAGGTGCAGGAAGCCGTGGAGAAAAGAAATGAGCAGGGTCATGTTTGGGGTTGATTTTTAGCAGGTTGGGTAAGTAAGGGGGCTTCGAAATTTGGTGTTCCTTGTTCGCTATTTTGCGGGTTTTGAATTGAACGGTACACCAATTGAACACGGAATAACCAATCTTCAAATCTTCATCCGCTCCTCCGCCTGCTCCCAGCGTTCAAACTCAAAACGGCCCAGCACGCGCGCCATCATCGTCCGGATAGCCTCGGTTTGCAGGTTGCCAATACTGCCTTCGTGGGTATGATCAAGGGTAGTCGTGTACGTAAATGCGCCGTTTTCAATAGCCTGTCCGATTTGTTTGTACGCATCCCGGAAAGGCACGCCGGCCAGCACGAGTTTATTCACTTCCTCTACGCTGAACAGGAATTTATAGCGCTCCTCTTCCAGAATATTGGGCTTTACTTCGATGTTGGACAACATCAACTGCATCATAGAGAGGCAACTTTTCAGGTGTTGAATGGCCGGGAAAAGCTGTTCTTTCAGCAGTTGCAGATCGCGGTGATAACCGGAAGGCAGGTTGGCGGTCAGCAGGGCAATATCGCCCGGCAAGGCAATGATCTGGTTGCAACGCGCCCGGATGAGTTCAAATACATCGGGATTTTTTTTGTGCGGCATGATGCTGGAACCGGTCGTCAGTTCATCGGGAAAGCGGATGAATCCGAAGTTCTGGTTCATAAACAAACAGGCATCCATCGCTTGTTTGGCTAAGGTGGCAGCGATGTTCGACAGGGCGGACGCTACAATGCGTTCGGTTTTGCCGCGCCCCATCTGTGCGTATACAACATTGTAATTCAAGTCATCGAATCCCAGTAGTTCGGTGGTCAGCCGGCGATTGAGCGGAAAAGAAGAGCCGTAGCCCGCAGCAGAACCCAAGGGATTTTTGTTGACCACCCGGTGGGCAGCTTCTAATGTAATCAGATCATCCACCAAACTTTCCGCATACGCGCCAAACCACAACCCAAACGAAGAAGGCATGGCCAATTGTAAATGGGTATAGCCCGGCAGCAGGCACTCGCCGTAGCGCTCGCTTTGCTCCAGCAACAAGTCGAAGAGCGCCTTGACGGCAAAAGTCACTTCCCGGATCTCGTGGCGCAGGTAGAGCTTGATGTCCACCAGCACCTGGTCGTTGCGCGATCGGCCGCTGTGAATTTTTTTGCCTACATCGCCCAATTTGCGCGTCAATTCCAATTCCACCTGCGAGTGAATGTCTTCCACCCCCGCCTCTACCAGAAAATCCCCGGATTCGATGCGGCGGTAAATGTCCCGTAGTGCTGCGGACAAAACCTGAAGTTCCTCCGCCGTCAGCAAACCAATGGACTCCAGCATCTGGATGTGTGCCAGTGATCCCAGCACGTCGAAAGGCGCCAAATGCATATCCAACACCGGGTCTTGCCCCACTGTGAATTGCTCTACTGCTGCCAGGGCTGTTTTATCTTTCTGCCAGAGTTTCATAAAAGCGAGGTTAAATTTAAAGGTTAAAGCGGGAAAAGGGATAAAGGTATAACTTTGCTAATGCATCATCAGATGACTCAAGCTTTAAAACGAATAAAATGACAAAAGGATTTCTCATTGACATGGACGGGGTCATTTACAGCGGGAACGACCTTATTCCGGGCGCCGACGTATTTATTGCGGAATTGAAAAAACGGCAGATTCCCTTTCTTTTTATCACCAACAACAGCCAGCGCACTCCGCGGGATGTAGTCAACAAATTAGCCGGTTTAGGCATCGAATCGGAAGAAAAAGACGTGTTTACCAGTGCCATGGCAACGGGGTGGTTTCTTGCTCACCAAAAACCCAACGGCACGGCTTATGTGTTGGGCGAAGGCGGGTTAATCAATAGCCTGCACGAATACGGCTACTCCTTAGTCATGCAAAAACCTGATTTTGTGGTCGTAGGGGAGGGGCGGAACTTTACGCTCGAAATGGTCAACAACGCCGTGGAATTCATTTTGGAAGGGGCGAAATTCGTGGCTACAAACCTCGACCCTTCTCCCAAAAAGAAAGGCTGGGCGAATCTGGGGATTAAAGCCATCGTCGCCATGATTGAGGAAGCAACCGGCATCCAGGCATTTTCCGTAGGCAAACCCAGCCCGGTTATGATGCGCGTAGCGCGTAAAAAAATCGGATTGGCGTCTGAAGAAACAACAATCATCGGAGATACCATGACGACCGACATCATGGGCGGAAAACAGGTCGGATACCGCACCATCCTGACCCTTTCCGGTGTCACGAAGCGGGAACACCTGAAAAAATTCGCGTACAGCCCCGACTTAGTCGTGGAATCGCTGGCGGATTTGAACTTAGATGATTTGAATATTATCAAATAAAATGTAGTTCGTTTAAAATCAGTGCTTTAGGAGATGATCTAACAGCGCGATATACACGGCTATCCCCTGTCGGATTTCCTCCAGCAGGATGAACTCGTCTGCCGAGTGCGAGCGCGCGGAATCGCCTGGCCCGATTTTGACGGAAGGAACCGGAATCAGCGCCTGGTCGGATGTCGTTGGCGAACCGTACAGGGTAAGTCCCAACTGCCGGGCTGCCTGGACCAACGGATGATCGGAGGCAATGCCCGAAGGGCGGATGCGCACGGAACGGGGTTGCACCTCGCAGCGCACGTGCTGCCGGATGATTTCCACCGTTTCTTCCAGCGTGTAGGCATCTGTTACGCGAACGTCTACCGTGAAGCGGCATTCAGCGGGCACGACATTGTGCTGGCTGCCCGCCCCGATGATGGTTACGCTCATTTTCATGGCGCCCAATGCATCGGATTGTTTGGGAAAAGCATAAGTCCGGAACCATTCGATATCGGGAAGTGCAGCGTAAATGGGATTCACACCTTCTTCGCGCGCCGCATGTCCGGCCTCGCCTTTTGCAATGCAGTCGAGAACCAGCAGGCCTTTTTCGGCAGTGGCCATCTGACAAAGCGTGGGTTCGCCGACTATAGCAAACTCGATTGGCGGCAAAAGCGGCCAGATGCTTTCAATACCGCCGCTGCCGGAGATTTCTTCTTCGGCAGTAGCCGCCAGTACCAGGTTATAAGACAAATCGGGGTTGTCGTAAAAATGCAGGAAAGCAGCCATGAGGGCGACCAACGGCCCGCCGGCATCGTTGCTGCCCAAACCGTAGAGTTTGTCTTCCACAATTTCGGGCTGGAACGGATCCCGGGTATAAGCAGCGTTGGGACGCACCGTATCGTGGTGGGAATTGAGCAGGATATTGGGTTTGTCGGGGTCGAAATATTGGTTGACGACCCAGACGTTGTTGCCGCTGCGTTGCGTAGGGATTTGGCGTCGTTCAAAAAAATATTCGATCAGCGTAGCCGTGCCGCTTTCTTCCCGGCTGAAAGATGGCGTGGCGATGAGCTGCCGGAGCAAGGCAATGACGGCGTCCTGCTCATACATGTTCCACATAATCCATGTCTTTGTGGAACGTCTCCGACATTTTCCACAGCGATAAAAACGCAATTCCAATGCAAACTGCCCCAACGATATACGCTGCAGTAATCACACTGCCTGTAGCACTGGGGTCTTTCAGGTATTTAAATGACATGGAGATGGGTACCAGCATCCCGCGGGCGAAATTAGGCACGGAAGTAGCCACCGTGGCGCGGAGGTTGGTGCCGAACTGTTCGGCAGCAATGGTGACGAAAATAACCCAAAAACCGACAGAAATGCCGAGTAAAAAGTGCGCGAAATACATCATGCCCGGGCTTGAAAAATCAACCGTCAAATAATAGACAACCGCCAAAAGATCCGCAACGAGGAAAATCCACATCACCTTGAGGCGGCTTTTCAAATATTGGCTGAGCAAACCCGAAAGAATATCGCCGAGAATCAATCCGGTGTAGCACGCTGCAATGGCATTGCCCCCTGTGACCCCTTCCAGGCCTTTTACGGCGGCAAATTCCGGCGCTAACGTAATCAAAATGCCGACCACAAACCAGGTGGGCGAACCGATCAACATGCATTGCATAAAGCGATAGAAGCGGTCTTTGTTGGTGAATAACGACAAAAAATTGCCCCGACTAATCTCCTGATTACTTTTTACTTCTTTAAATATCCCGCTTTCGGCGACACTGATCCGAAATACCAGCAATGCGATGCCCAAACCGCCACCGATAAAATAGCTGTTTTGCCAACTGAAATTCGAGCTGACCACCCAGGCAAGCAAGGCGCCCGACAACCCAATACTGGCTACCAACATGGTGCCGTAGCCCCTTTTTTCTTTGGGCAATATCTCGGAAACCAAGGTGATGCCGGCGCCTAATTCTCCTGCCAGACCGATGCCCGCAAAAAATCGGCAAAAAGCGTATTCGCCGGGCGTAGAAATGAACCCGTTGGCAATATTTGAAATGGAATAGAGCGCGATGGAAAAATACAACACAGAAACGCGGCCTCTTTTATCGCCCAAAATGCCCCAAAACACCCCGCCGAGCAACATGCCGATCATCTGCCAGTTGAACAGCGAAATGCCGACATCGGTCAGTTCCTGCCCCGACAACCCCAGGCTTTCAAGGCTTTTGACCCTGACAAATCCAAAAAGCAACAAATCATAAATGTCTACAAAATACCCCAGTGCCGCAATGATCACGGCGGCGTTCAAAATCTTTGTATGCTTGTCGTGCTGAGCTCCCATGAATGTTTTTTTGTTGTTTTTCGTCACGTTTACTTCCAAAAGTTTAGTAAACGTAATCAAAGATACAGATAGATTTGAATGAGAAAAAAATCTAATAGTAAATCTGTGGGATGGGTAGATCGTGGTCGCCAGCTTCAGCTGGTAGACCGAACAAGAAAAAAGCTCTGGGTATAATGTATTACTCCCTTCCCTGAACGTTTACGAAGCCAGGAAGGTCTTGCAAGTGGCCGTTCGGCAGCTCAAAGTCATATAAATTCAATGTGATTTTCCATATCGGCTTTGCTCAGAACCTCACTTATGAGCATCAGTCCTTGAATAATACGACCAATATCATTTTTCTGATGGCTGTATACTAACCCTCTGTGGGGGAATTTTTGGCTACAAATTTTCAGGAAATCGCTGTCTTGAGAAAAAATGACCCAGTCGTGTAGCAAAGCATATTGTACAATAGCCTCGTCCGAGGCGGTATTCAATTGTGCTTCCCGGCATGTTAGCACCTCAATACCGCGTCGTCGCAGTCCTTTCGCAATGGCACTGTGAACATGAACATCTAACAAAAATCGGATATCAGGCATGTGCGGCACGTTGCAATTTGGAAGGAAACTGCTTTTTCAATTGCTCTACCAGTTGCGATTCTTCACTTATTGATTTTTGAATCTCAGCTCGATTATCAAAATAATAAGCCAATGCCGCATGGATAGCGCTTGGCTCAAGTTCGTAATTATGAGCAATCTCGTCCACGCTCATCCCCATATATTCGTGCCAAACGACGATCTGTTTGACGGTGAAGCGTGTACCTGTAATTCGCGGTTGTCCCCCGACGATTTCCGGGTTGATCTCAATTTTTTCAGCAATATGTGAAACAAGCATAAATTTTTATTTTCTCTACAAACTTAAGGGATATCCTCCATTTCTGCAAAGAAATCCTGTGGTCGTCAACTTTAGCTGGCAAACCAAACAAGGAAAAAGCCTTAAACCAGATGTATTACTCCCCAACGTTTACGAAACCAGGAAGGTTTACTATCGTGAATCTTCGATTTAGCTACGCTGAACTTGCGTTTCGAAAACGGCGTTCGGCGGTACGAGGCTATTTAAAGATTTGTTAAACGGCTCATTTTCAATCACGGCCATCGTACCTTTGAGCGTTCTCATCACAAACACAAAAAGATGAACAGATTTTTGCTCTTATTTCTGATGATTGGCCTGTCGAACTTAGCTGCAAATGCGCAGTTTGATTTGAAAAAAGAAACCAGCAAACTGCTGAAAAAGACCACCGGTGTGGACGGCCTCAGCAACGAAGACATTGGCAATGGCCTCAAAGAAGCGCTCAATGCCGGGGTGCAAAAAGGCGTAACTACCCTCAGCGCTACCGACGGCTTCCTCAAAAGCGCCCTTTATAAAATCCTGATTCCGGAAGACGTGCGCACCATCACCAGCAAACTCAAGCAAGTGCCGGGTTTTGGCAACGTTGAGGAGCAATTGATTGAAAAAATGAACCGTGGCGCGGAAAAAGCAGCGACAAAAGCGGCGCCTATTTTCGCCAACGCCATCACTTCGCTCACCTTTCAGGATGCCCTGAATATTCTGATGGGTGAAAAAAATGCTGCTACTCAATACCTGAACAAAACCACTGGCACTCCACTCTACCAGGAGTTCAACCCCATCATCAAAGCTTCCTTAGAAGAAGTGGGCGCCATGAAATACTGGGCGGATTGCGTGAATGCGTACAACAAAATTCCGTTCGTAAAAAAAGCCAATCCCGACCTGCCGGATTACGTCACCAAAGAGGCCCTGAAAGGCTTATTTGGCATGGTTGCCGAAAAGGAACTGGAAATTCGCGCCAATCCCGCTATTCGGACAACAGACTTGCTGAAAAAGGTATTCGCTAAGCAGGATAAGTAGTTTAATTCCCCCATCTTTCTCCCACACAACCTCCACCCATTTTTTTCGTTATTGATCACGGAAAGCGATATTTGCGTTCCGATTTGTGCTATTTGTACAAAACCGGCGTCCAAATTCCGTGTCTTCTATCTATATCTCAATAGCAAGCTAAACTCATGACAAAGACGATCCTGTTTCTCTTTACGGCGCTGCTGGGCAGTGTGCCTTTGCATGCGCAACTCCAGAAAGTACTCCACCGCCCTTTTGAAACCGATAGTGCACAGGTCATTGTACTCGACCTGTACGGTGAATACCAGGTGCAGCCCTGGGCGGGCGATAACATCCTCGTCGAAATGACGGTCAAGCTTTACCAGGCCAGCGACGGCCTGCTGAAACACTTCATCGAAAAAGAAAAGCGCTACGAAATGGACGTCGTCCGCGAAGGAGAAGTTTTCAAACTCGTTTCCAAAGATAAAAAGCGCGAACCGATCAAAACGCCGCATGGAGAATGCTTTGAAACGGTGGAGATGCGCATCTTCCTGCCCGATCGTTTCGATCCTGACGGCGACCACCGCTGGAAGCGCAAAGCAGTACCCGGGGAGGCCGAAAAGCAAGAGCAAAACTGACGCATGGTTCGGGAAATTGAATTAAAACTGCTGCCCGCAGAAGTGAACGACCCGGCAGCGCTGCACCGCAAAGCGGCCAAAATCTGCCGCCTGCGCGAGGAGCAGATCGCCGAAGTGCGCGTGCTGCGCCGCTCAATAGACGCGCGCGGACCGCAGCCGTTTTTTCTCCTGCGCGTAGCCGTCTATTCCGGCGAAACGCCCGCACCTGAACCTGCCCTGCTCGCGCAACTGAAGCCAGTAGGCGACGCCCGCCGCGTACTCATCATCGGGGCTGGTCCGGCTGGTTATTTTGCGGCGCTGGAACTCATCGAACTGGGCCTGAAACCCATCATTTTCGACCGGGGTACCGACGTGCGCACCCGCCGCCGCGCCCTGCGCGACATCCAGCAATTCGGCAAGGTAAACCCCGATTCGAACTACTGCTTTGGCGAAGGCGGCGCCGGCACCTATTCCGATGGCAAACTCTATACCCGTTCGCACAAACGCGGCGACATTTACAAAGCCCTGCGCCTGCTGGTAGAACACGGCGCGCCGGATGACATCCTCGTGGATGCGCACCCGCATATTGGCTCAAACAAGTTGCCGAACGTGGTGGCCAATATCCGCGAAACCATCCTGCACTACGGAGGCGAGGTGCATTTCGACAGCAAAATCACCGACCTCCTGCTGCACAATGGTAAAATCGCCGGCATCGTCGTCAACAACACCGCCGAACAGGTGGCCGACGCGGTCATCTTAGCCACCGGCCACTCTGCGCGCGACATCTATTACCTGCTGGATCGGAAAGGTATTCGCCTCGAAGCCAAACCTTTTGCCCTCGGCGTGCGCATCGAGCATCCGCAACCGCTCATAGACCGCATCCAGTACCGGCAACCAGAGCGCGATCCCAACCTGCCGGCTTCCAGTTATCGGTTGGCTTGTCAGGTGAATGGCCGCGGGGTGTTTTCTTTTTGCATGTGCCCCGGTGGCTTAGTCGTTCCGGCAGCCACTGCCCCCGGCGAAATTGTAGTGAACGGCATGTCCATGTCGCGCCGCGATTCGCCTTTCGCCAATTCCGGAACGGTAGTCGCTGTGGAATTGGAAGACCTGGCTGATTTTCAACAGTACGGCGTATTTGCAGGCCTGGAATTCCAGCGGCACGTGGAACAAAGCATGTTTGCTGTTGGCGATGGCAGCCAGCGCGCCCCGGCTCAGCGCCTGCCCGATTTTGTGGCGGGCCGCCTTTCGCCCGATCTGCATGACACTTCTTATATCCCCGGACTGCTTTCTGCACCACTGCACCAATTGCTCCCGGCCGGCATTTCCGAACGCCTGCGCCAGGGCGTGCAGCAATTCGGCAAAATGATGCGTGGCTACGACACTGCCGACGCGAACGTGATCGGCGCTGAAACCCGCACCAGTTCGCCCGTTCGCATTCCCCGAAACCCCCTTACCCTGATGCACGAAGACGCGATGGGCCTTTTCCCCTGCGGCGAAGGCGCGGGTTATGCCGGGGGGATTATTTCGGCGGCGATGGATGGGGAGAATGTGGCGCGGGCGGTGGGGCGGTTTTTGGGCGGGTAACTACATCAACAATCATGTAATCGTCAATCATCAATTAAATTGGGTTTATTGATGATTGGTCATTCCCATCGCATTTTAAATCATTAAAAGAGAGAAGAAGGATAACGATTCAAAATATTTAAATTTTAAAAATCTAATATGACGTTTGCAACATAACGTTTACCCAACTTTTAAAGTTTAGTAAACGTAACTCCGTAAATTTAACCAGTATGTCCTTCGACCTCATCCTTCAAAACGTCGCCAAACACATCCACCTGAACGAAGCCGAGCAGGAGCGGTTCACGTCAATGCTCCAGGCCCGAACGCTGAAGCGGAAGCATTATTTATTGCAGGAAGGCGACGTGTGCCGACATTCGGCCTTCGTCGTATCGGGCTGCCTGCGGGGGTTCAGTGTGGATAAAAACGGCTACGAACACGTGCTGAATTTTGCAACGCCAGACTGGTGGATGGCTGATCTGTACAGCCTCATCACGCAAAAACCGGGCGTTCTGAATATTGAAGCGCTGGAGACCTGCTCGCTGCTCTTGTTGTCGAAAAGCGACCAGGAAATCCTGTATCGGGAAATCCCAAAATTCGAGCGCTTTTTCCGCATCATCGTGGAGAACTCGTTGGCCAGCAACCAGCAGCGGCTGCTGGACAACCTTAGTCTGAGTGCAGAGGAGCGATACCAGAATTTTTGTGCCCGCTACCCTTCTTTGGTGGATTGCATCCCGCAAAAACACATTGCTTCTTACCTCGGAATCACGCCGGAGTTTTTTAGCAAAATGCGCAGCGCGTTGTTGAAGAAACAATTGTAGAGCGCCGTTTTCTTAATCTACCTTATTGGATTGGCGTAAAAAGTACTGGTATCTTTGTGGTAAGAAAAAAGTGGTTTTTTACCACATAAGATTTATATAGTTTCTTTACCACATAGAAACATAGAAATATTCACATAGGCACATAGCACAAGGAAGCCGCCTATGTGCCCTATGTGAAAACCCCTATGTGAGCTATGTGGTAAAGAAAAACAACCTATGTGGTAAAAAAACTATGTAGTAAACACTAAAACCAACGAACATGAACCGGAAAGACTTTCTCAGAAAAGGCCTGATGGGCACCGGCATCTTTGCGGCCTCAGCGGCGCTCGGCAATGTGGTGAAAAACAATATTGACGAGTTGAAAGAGCTGGAAATCATAGGATTCAATCATTTACTCGGCAATGTGGTGAAAAACAATATTGACGAGTTGAAAGAGCTGGAAATCATAGGATTCAATCATTTACCAAACAAGGAGTCAAATATCATGGCAAATACCATTTTGCACAAAGCGGATACCCGCGGCAAAGCTGATCACGGCTGGCTGAAAAGCTACCACAGTTTTAGTTTTGCCAATTATTACAACCCCGACCGCATGCACTTTGGCGTCCTGCGCGTCCTGAACGACGACACGGTGGCGCCCGGACAAGGCTTCGGCACGCACCCGCACGATAACATGGAAATCATCAGCATCCCGCTGGAAGGCGATCTGGAGCACAAAGACAGCATGGGCAATGTGGCGGTCATCCGCAACGGCGACGTGCAGGTGATGAGCGCAGGCACGGGCATCCGCCACAGCGAATACAACCGGAATGCGACCGAATTGGTGAAATTCCTGCAAATCTGGGTGTTCCCAAACAAAAAAAATGTGGCGCCACGCTACGACCAGCTCACGCTGAAAACCGAAGACCGCCACAACAAATTGCAGCAAATCCTGTCGCCCAACCCCGACGACGAAGGCGTTTGGATCCACCAGGATGCGTGGTTCCACCTGGGCCAGTTCGATAAAGGCAACGGCGTAGATTACCGCATCAAAAAACAAGGCAACGGCGTGTATGCGTTCGTGCTGAAAGGCGATGTAACGATCGCCGGCCAGCAGCTGAACACCCGGGACGCGCTGGGTATTTGGGATACCGACCAAATTTCAATTTTGGCAGATTCGGAGGTGGAATTGTTGTTGATGGAGGTGCCGATGGCGATGTAGGGGAGTAATAAGAGGCAAAATGCAAGGGGCAAAAGGCAAAGCCTGTCCCACACCAGCGGGAGGGCAAAATGCAAGAGAGGGCAAGGGCAATAGTTTCGTAAAATCATTCGATCTGATTTCTTCATTTTGGATGTTACGAAACAAAATTGCTCCTTGCCCTTTGCATTTTGCCCTTTGGTTGCTGTGGTGAGATAAAGATTTTCTATTTTCACCGGGTAATTTTAACACAAGTTGCAACGACAGCAAATTTTAGTACCTTACTTGATAAATACAAAAAGCAAGGCTGTGTATGATTGAACGCATCATCATCGAGAATTACAAATCCATCAGGATGCTGGATTTGTCACTCGGGCCGATCAATCTTTTGATCGGAGCCAACGGCGCGGGCAAGAGTAACTTTATTTCATTTTTTCAACTGGTCAACCGAGTTTACACTGGCGCAATTCGGGAATACTCCTTAAAAAAAGGGGCTAATAATTTACTTTACAGAGGTTTGAAGAACTCGGAATACATTAAAGGATTACTTGATTTTGAGAATAAATATGCTTATGACTTTACGCTTGTCCCACTCAATGATGAATCTCTTTTGCTAAGCAATCACAAGTATTCCTACAATAAACATGATCAGAAACTAAAAAATTATGAATCTTGGTACTACGCCTCTTATACATCTTCTCAGCCTAATCCCGATACTCCCAGAGTTCAGGCAATTTTAAAATATTTGAATAACTTTAAATTATATCATTTTCACGATACAAGTGAAACTTCTGCCATGAAGCTAAGCCACCCGATAGATGACAATCAATATCTTCGGGAAGATGCAGGGAATTTAGCAGCCTTCTTATATTTTCTTCAGGAAACGCATGCTAAGCATTTTCATCGGATTGAAATGACAGTTCGTTCGATTGCTCCCTTTTTTGATCGGTTTGACCTCAAACCCAGAAGTCTTAATAGAGAGCAGATCAAATTGGAATGGAAAGAACAAGGATCGGACATGTACTTGGATGCGCATAATCTTTCGGATGGAACCCTGCGTTTCATGGCTTTGACTGCACTATTGATGCAGCCCGAGCTACCAAAAACAATTATCATAGACGAACCGGAATTAGGCCTGCATCCGGTTGCCATCAACAAACTTGCCGGGTTGATAAAAAAAGCTGCCGTCCATAGCCAGGTCATCATTTCTACCCAGTCGGTTGGGTTAGTAAACAACTTTGAACCCGAAGAAATCATTACGGTTGATCGAAAAGACGGGGAATCAGTTTTTGAACGACTTGACAATCAAAACCTTCAAAACTGGCTGGAAGATTTTTCCTTGGGAGAATTATGGAATAAAAATGTCATAGGAGGCCAGCCATGAGGCGGGTGTATTTCGTCGTTGAAGGGCAAACAGAGGCAGAGTTTGTGAAAGAAGTTATAGCACCTTACTTTCAAAGCGCAGAAATTTATGATACCCGCCCAATTATTATTGAGACGAGCAGGGGAAACAAAGGCGGTTTTGTGAATTTCCAACACTTGAAAAAACTGCTGGTTCGCTTAATATAAGGAAGAGCCGGACGTTGTGGTTACCACGATGGTTGATTTTTTCCGGGTTCCCAATGATCTTCCTGGTTATGCTGAATGCATCAAATTCAATTCTTCATCCGATAAAATAGAATGCTTGCAAAGTTATTTGACTGAGGATATTCATCGTACTGTTAATAGCCCACTGTTCATCCCATACACTCAGCAACACGAATTTGAAGCCTTGCTGTTTTCTTCAAACGCTGGATTTGAGTATTGCTTCGACAAAGAGGTATACTATAAAACAGGTCATTGAACAATTTCCAAATCCGGAAGAAATCAATAGTCATCCGAAAACGGCTCCTTCTAAACGCTTGCTTGAAATCATTCCTGATTATCAAAAAGTTATTGACGGTAACACCATTGCTATGGAAATTGGTATCGAAACCCTCCTCCAAAAATGTCCTCGCTTTCGAGCATGGATTGAAAGTTTGATCTCCAAAGCAAAAGCCTAAAAACTCACTCGAAAGATCAGTTTTTATTAGCAATTGGACATTTTTTAATCAAATGATTAAAAAAATGATCAAAACACTTGACTAACTCCCCTCCTCCCCTTATCTTTGCCCCGATTTTTAAACAGAACCATTAATGGCCAAGCGAATCAAAGTGGCAGCAGACCTTTCCACCGAAGAAAAAATAAAGGAAGCCGCGCGCAAGGTGTTCCAGCAAAAAGGCTATGCAGCTACGCGGACGCGGGACATTGCGGAGGAAGCCGGCCTCAACCTGGCGCTGCTCAACTACTATTTCCGAAGCAAGGAAAAGTTGTTCGAGCTGGTTATGGTTGAAAAAATGCAGAAGCTGTTCGGCGTCATTGGCGTGATCCTGAACGACACTGAAAATACCTTAGAGACGAAGGTAGAACTGATGGTGAAGAATTATATAGACATGCTGTTGGATCACCCGGATTTGCCCATTTTTGTACTGAGTGAAATCCGGAATCATCCGGGGCGGTTCCCGGGTAGTTTGCCGTTGGGCGACCTGATGCGAAACTCCCGATTCGTAGCACAATTGCGGGATAAACGCCCCGACCTTCATCCCATGCAGTTCATTTTCAGCATATTGGGCATGACCGTGTTCCCGTTCATCGGCGGCCCGGTTTTTGAAGCAGCGGGCCTGGTTGACAAACCAACCTTTGCCCGGCTGATGGAAGAACGGAAAAAATTGATCCCGGTTTGGGTGAAAGCGATGTTGGAAGCGGGGTGATGAAGTAAAAAGGGCAAATTGGCAAGGGGCAAATTGGCAAACACGCTACTTGCAGATTTGCCTCTTGCCAACTTGCCCCTTGCCCCTTGCTTTTTTTTATCCCCGCCTTAATCAAATGATTAAAATGAATTTTTAAAATCAATGATTTGCTACAATGAAAAGGATTTTAAACACACTGGCACTTGGGTTGATGTTCGCCTTGTCGGCAAATGCACAAACGCAGGCTCCACTAAGCATCGAAACTTGCTACACCCTTGCGATGCAAAACTATCCGCTGGCTAAACAACGGGAGCTGATTGCGAAAAGCAAAGGCTATTCCATTGAAAATGCCGCCAAAGGGCGCTTGCCGCAAATCAGTTTCAGCGGGCAGGCCACGTACCAGTCGGACGTGACGCAGATTCCCATCCAATTGCCCGGCCTTGATTTCCCAACGCCCGGCAAAGACCAGTACAAACTCTACGCGGAAGTCAGTCAAACCCTCTACGATGGCGGGTTGATCCGCGAACAACAACAGGCACAGGAAGCACGCGCTGCAGTGGAAGGGCAACAGTTGGAGGTAGAATTGTATAAATTAAAAGACCGGGTCAACCAGTTGTTTTTCGGAATGCTGTTGCTTGACGCGCAATTGGAGCAAGTGGTGTTGCTCAAAAAAGACCTTCTATCAGGCATCAACAAAACAGAGGCAGCTATTAAAAACGGGGTTGCATTCCGAAGCAGCTTAGACATTTTAAAAGCCGAGTCGTTGAAAGCTGATCAACGCACGATCGAGCTAACCGCCACCCGCCAGGCTTATTCCGGTATGCTGGCGTTGCTCATTGCCCAAAACCCGGAGGAACCACTGGCGCTGGTTTCGCCGCCACCCATCGCAGTTTCGGAAGCCATCAACCGGCCTGAGTTGCAGTTATACGAAGTTCAAAACCAAAGCCTTGCCTTACAACACAACCTGCTGACCGCCCGCAACCGCCCCAAGGTCAGTTTATTCCTGCAAACCGGCTTCGGGCGACCTGCGCTCAACTTGCTGAGCAATGATTTCGAGCCGTATTTTATCGGCGGCCTGCGCGTACAATACCCTTTGTCTTTCTTGTACACGCTCAAAAACGACAAAGCCCTGATTGACCTCAGTCGGGCGCAGGTCGGGCTTCAAAAAGAAACATTTTTGTTCAATACCCGCTTAGCGCTGCGGCAGCAAAACGCCGAAATCGCCAAGTTGGAAGCCCTGCTTCGAGCGGATGAAGCAATCATTGCCCTGCGGTCGGGGATCAAAAACACCACTTCTGTGCAATTAGAAAACGGCGTGGTCAATGCCAACGATTATTTACGGGAAGTGAACGCCGAAGACTATGCGCGGCAAAATAAGCTTCTGCATGAAATTCAATTATTGATGGCGCAGTATAACCACCAAACAACATCGGGAGCGGGCAAGTGAGGGTGTCACTTGAAGTGTAATGTCGTCAACTTAGCGACGTGAATGACCCTGTTAAGGGTCAAATTTGAATAGCCCCCGATGCAATCGGGGGAAAAGTGGAAGTGGTGAGGTAACGCCCAACCCCGAATGGGGTTGAATATTAGGGAGTAACGCATTAACATTCAACCCCATTCGGGGTTACCCATTACAATTCGTTTATGCGACCAACCCCCGATTGCATCGGGGGCTATTCACCTTCAACCACTTCGTGGTTATTTTTCGCTAACCTGACGACATTACACTCAAAGTGACACCCCACTACACAAGCCTTACTAAATAATAATTCAACCATAATGCGATGAAAAAAAGCACACTTCTTTCCGCAGCCGCCCTAATGATCCTGGCGGCCTGTAGTGAAAAGCAAACTTTCGATGCCTCCGGGACTTTCGAAGCCGAAGAAACCATGGTCTCGGCCGAAGCGACGGGCCTCATTAAAGCGCTGCGCCTTGAAGAAGGGCAGGTGATGAAAGCCGGGGAAAACATCGGCTATATTGACACGGTGCAACTCCATCTGAAAAAAAAGCAGGTAGAAGCCCAGATCAAAGCGATGGGGAGCAGGTTGCCCGATATTTCCACGCAGACCGGTTTTTACAAGCAGCAATTAGCTGTTGCCCAAAGCCGCCTCAACAATTTGCTGCACGAGCAAAAACGCATTCAAAATTTAGTCAAAGCAGATGCCGCCACGACCAAACAATTGGACGATGTCAATGCGCTGGTGGATGAAACGCGGAAGCAATTAGACGTCATCCGCAAGCAGGACGCCGCGCAGGTTTCGGTGTTGAAAACCCAAACCGCCGGACTGCGCAGCGATGTGTTGCCGCTGTATGTGCAGATCGAGCAACTCAGCGACCAATTGGTTAAGAGTTATATTGTGAACCCGGTTGAAGGCACGGTGCTGACCCAATTTGCGGAAGCCAACGAAATGACCGCCGTGGGAAAACCGCTTTATAAAATCGCGGATCTGACGCAAATGACCTTGCGGGCTTATGTCACCGGCGACCAATTTTCCAAAATAAAACTCAACCAGGTTGTTAAAGTGCTGGTGGATGAAGGCGCGGATCAATACAAAACTTATCCCGGCGTCATCGAGTGGATCAGCGACAAAGCCGAGTTTACGCCGAAAACCATCCAGACTAAATCAGAGCGTGCCAACCTGGTGTATGCCGTGAAAATTGGCGTCAAAAACGACGGCCTTCTTAAAATTGGCATGTACGGGGAAATAAAATTTTAAGCGATGCAGGTAATTACCTTAAATGGCCTCACGAAGGTCTACGGGAAAGAAAAAACAGTGGCGGTCAACGAGGTTTCGTTTTCCGTGGAGCAGGGCGAATTGTTTGGCCTGATCGGGCCGGACGGCGCAGGCAAAACCAGCATTTTTCGCATGTTGACCACGGTCTTGTTGCCCGATGGCGGGGGCGCCACGGTGAATGGATTTGATGTGGTAAAAGATTACCAACAAATCCGGAGTTCGGTAGGCTATATGCCTGGAAAGTTTTCGCTGTACCCCGATCTGAGCATCGAAGAAAATTTGAATTTTTTTGCGACGGTTTTCAACACCACCGTGGAGGAAAACTACCATTTGATCCGGGATATTTACGTGCAAATTGAGCCGTTCAAAAAACGTCGGGCGGGAAAACTATCGGGTGGCATGAAGCAAAAATTGGCCCTGTGCTGCGCCTTGATCCACAAGCCCACCGTGCTGTTTTTAGACGAACCCACCACCGGTGTTGACCCCGTTTCCAGAAAAGAATTCTGGGAAATGCTGAAGCGCCTGAAAGCGCAAAACATCACCATCGTTGTCTCCACACCCTACATGGACGAGGCCGCGTTATGCGACCGTATTGCGCTGATGCAGGACGGAAAAATTTTGTCTATTGATACGCCTGCAAACATCATCAGCGCTTATCCCGACCAGCTTTTTGCCGCTAAGGCCGACCATATATACGCTTTACTGGAAAACACCGCCCGGTATGACAAAAGGATCAATAGTTATGCATTCGGCGAATATGCTCACGTAGCTGTACCAGCGGGCGAAGACCAGGAAGCAGGCGGGATTGCGCTAAAAACCTGGTTAGAAACTGCAGGGCTGAAAAACGTGGAGGTGCATCCGACCGTGCCAACCATTGAGGATTGCTTTATTCAACTGACGATTGTACACCAAATGCCTGCCAAAAATTAATTTTTCATGAAAACACACAGCAACGAAAGGGAAATTTCGATCCGGGCAAACCAACTGACCAAACAGTACGGAGATTTTATCGCGGCCAACGCCATCAGCTTTGAAGTCTACCAGGGCGAAATTTTTGGTTTCCTCGGCGCCAACGGAGCAGGAAAAACCACAGCAATGCGGATGCTTTGCGGCCTGTCCACCCCTTCTTCCGGCAGCGCTACAATCGCCGGCTTCGACGTGTACAAACAAACGGAGCAAATCAAAGAGAACATCGGCTACATGAGCCAGAAATTTTCGCTTTACGAAGACCTAACCGTGTTGGAAAACATCCGGTTTTATGGCGGAATTTACGGCCTTTCCAGAAATGAGCTTAAAGAAAAAAGTGCGGCGCTGATTGACCGGTTGGGGTTGCAGGGCGAAGCGCACAAATTGGTGGCCTCGCTGCCTTTGGGCTGGAAACAAAAGCTGGCTTTTTCGGTGGCCGTTTTGCACCAGCCCAGGATTGTCTTCTTAGACGAACCGACAGGCGGAGTAGACCCGGTGACGCGCCGGCAGTTCTGGGATTTAATCTACCAGGCAGCCGAGCAGGGGGTCACAATTTTTGTAACCACCCACTACATGGATGAAGCCGAATACTGCAACCGCATTTCGATTATGGTGGATGGGCGCATTGCTGCATTGGATACGCCGCATAATTTGAAACAACAATTTCAGGTTGGCTCGATGGATGAGGTATTTTATCACCTGGCTCGTGAAGCAAAAAGGATAGAATCGTAATCAAAATGACACAATTCACCACATTCATTAAAAAGGAATTTTACCACGTGCTGCGCGACAGGAAAACCCTGTTGATCCTGTTTGGGATGCCGGTGGTACAAATTTTGATTTTTGGTTTTGCACTGACAAACGAGGTTAAAAATTCCAAAATCGTCATCGTGGACGAAGCCAAAGACGAAGCCTCGACAGAAATCATCGGCAAAATCGAAGCGAGCCGGTATTTCGAAATTGAAAAAGTAGTGGCCAACCGGCAGCAAATTGAAACTGCTTTTAAAGAAGGAAAAGTAAAAGCCGCCATCCTTTTTCCTGCAAATTTCAGTAAGGATTTGCAACACCAAAATAAAGCGCAGGTGCAAATCATCGCCGATGCTACCGACCCCAATAATGCAACAGCCCTGACCAACTACCTCTCTTCCATCGTCCAGGATTATCAGTCGGAATTGAATCAACCGCAGGCTGTTCCGTACCGCATTATACCCGAAACGAGGATGTTGTACAATCCACAACTCAAAGGCGCCCACAATTTCGTACCCGGCGTGATGGCCATGGTCTTGATGTTGGTCTGCGTGATGATGACGGCCATTTCCATTGTCAAAGAAAAAGAAACCGGCACGATGGAGGTCTTATTGGTTTCGCCATTCAAACCCGTCCTCGTCATTCTTTCAAAAGCCATTCCCTACCTGATTCTGTCGCTGTTTAATGTGGCTTCCATTCTGCTGTTGAGTGTTTTCGTATTGGATTTGCCCATCAACGGCAGCTTGTTGTTGCTTTTGGCCGAAAGCACCCTGTTTATCATTACCTGCCTCACTTTGGGGATTTTTATTTCCATCAAAACCGAATCCCAACAAACGGCCATGCTGATTTCGCTGATGGGGATGTTGTTGCCGACCATGTTGTTCAGCGGGTTCATGTTTCCCATTGAAAACATGCCTATGCCTTTGCAGGTCATCAGTAACATCATTCCTGCAAAGTGGTACTACATCATTGTTAAAGCAGTCATGATCAAGGGCTTGGGATTTGAAGCGATTTGGAAAGAAACCCTGATTTTGCTGGGTATTACGCTTTTTTTGTTTGCCATTAGTTTAAAAAGCTTCAAAATCCGACTGGCATGAGAACGATTTTATTTTTACTGCAAAAGGAATTCCGTCAAATTTTCCGGAACAAAAGCATCATCGCCATCATCATGGTGATGCCGGTCGTGCAGCTCATCATCATGCCTTTAGCGGCTGATTATGAGGTAAAAAACATCAATTTAGCGGTGGTAGATCACGACCATTCCCCGTACTCCCGGCAGTTAATTTCCAAAATTACGGCCTCGGGGTATTTCAGGCTTACGGATTATTCCGCTTCTTTTAAAGAGGCAATGCAGTACATTGAATCCGATAAAGCCGACCTGATTTTGGAAATTCCCCACGGTTTTGAAAAAAACCTCATTCGGGAAAACGAGCAGCAACTTTTCATTGCCGTAAATGCCATCAACGGCACCAAAGCAAACCTGGGTGGCGCTTACATCAGTCAGATTATCCGGGCCTTCAACCAGGACATTCGGATAGAATTGGTGCAACCCGGGCGGATCAACCCTTTGCCTGTTGTGGAAATTACGTCATCAAACTGGTTCAACCCGTTGATGAACTACCGGGTATTTATGGTGCCCGGAATTCTGGCAATTTTAGTGACGATGGTGGGCGGATTTCTCACCGCTTTGAACATCGTGCGGGAAAAGGAAGTCGGCACGATCGAACAAATCAACGTGACGCCCATCAAAAAACACCATTTCATCCTCGGAAAACTCATTCCTTTCTGGATACTCGGCAATGTGGTTTTTTCGATCGGGTTACTCGTTTCCTGGTTGATATACGGCATCGTACCAATAGGCAGTCTTGGGGTTTTGTACAGCTTCATTGCGGTGTACTTGCTGGCCGTTATGGGATTCGGCCTCTTAGTCTCCACTTTTTGCGAAACCCAGCAACAGGCCATGTTCATCATGTTCTTTTTTATGATGGTGTTTATCCTGATGGGTGGGTTGTTCACCCCTATCGAAAGTATGCCGGACTGGGCCAGGGGCGTCGCTGCGTTTAACCCGGTGAGTTATCTGATCAGCGTCATGCGTTTAGTTATCTTAAAAGGTAGCGGCTATCGGGAAATTTTGCCACATTTGGGCATTATCGCCTGTTTTGCCGTGGTGCTGAATGCCTGGGCGATTTTGAATTATAAAAAGACGAGTTGAGGCATCGGCGTCTTTGAAGGTTTTCGACATTCCCTGAAATAAAATTTTGGCACGCTAACGACAATTGCAGCAATAGAAAGCAAACCATTTGACGGATACCTTGCAAGAATGATTTGTTCGGTTGACATCCAGAGTTTTAGCAAGTAACTTGTTGTTTTTACCTGCCAAAAATCTCACTTATGAAAAAACGTTACTTCGCGCTAACCTTTGCTGCCATTGCCTCTGTTAGTTGGCTGCGTGCTCAAACGGAATTGAACATCAGTCACCCGCAAGACTGGTGGTTTGGCCAACAAGCCGGTGCCATTGAAGAAGCTTTGATTACTGTTTCGCCGCACGGGCTTTATATGGAAGTGGGGTTGCACCTCACATTAGGGTCGCCTGACTTCAATCCGGAGGGCGATTCTTTAGAAATTGAAATGAAATTCAACCTGCCCGAAGGCGCTATCCTGGTTGATTCGTGGTTGTGGGTGGAGGACGAGATCATTCGCGCCGCCATTCTGGATCGCTGGACCGCCTCTACTATATATGAGGGAATTGTTGATCGCCGTCAGGATCCCTCTATTTTGTACCGGATCGAAGATGGTCGTTACCGCCTTCAAATTTATCCCTTACTTGCCGAACAAACCCGAAAAATCAAAATGACCTACCTGGTACCCGCCCAATGGTCGGCTACTGAAGTCGCCATTCCCTTGCCTTTGGATATCCTCGGGGCTTCGGCAACCGCTATTCCCAACGCTAAAATACGGGTGAGAGCCGATTCCATTTGGGGCGCACCACGCCTGAAGGGACTGACTGGCGCAGCGCCGGACTGGGCTGAGTTGGCAACGGGCGTTTGGGAAACTGCCCTCCCCGATGGGAATACATTTACATTAGCCGTAGACGCGCCGCTCAACGAGGGTGTTTTTGTCAGCACCTTGCCCATAGAAGGCCCTGATGTTTATCAAATGGCCATCTTGCCGGAGGAATTGTTTGAACTGGAAGCCACCGGTGGCAGAAAGCTGTTGGTCGTCATAGAATACCAAAGTGGTAGTTCGCCCTCCGTTTCCAAAGGAACAGTATTGGGGCAAATCAAACAACAGTTGCTCGCAACGCTGACTCCCGATGATGCGTTCAACCTGCTGACCGGGGATTACTGGTCGGGCGGAGCATTTTCGCCCCGATTTTTCCGACCCAACTGGGTGAGTGCGCACCCCGATAGCATTACAGCAGCCATTCAGGCTTTTCATGATTTTAGCACCACGACTTACCTGCAGGACATATTGCCGGAAGGCATTTCTTTTATCCAAGATCAGGGAAGTGGCGGAGAACTGCTGCTTTTTGCCAATTCAGATCAATTCAGCCACTTCAGTACCGCCAACCCCTTGCTTGACGCGCTTCAAACGCAGATGGAAGAACAGTTGATTCCAATTCACGTATGCGATTTTCAATCAACCGGCTTTGACAGCCACTGGATTGAAGGCGTTTTGTACCGGGGTAATGAATACTTCTATACCAACCTCACCCGCATCAGCGGCGGAAGTTTTTTCAACCAGCTTGGCTGTTGCCATACGTTTGCTGAAAATGTGCAACAAATATTCGCCTTGCAAAGCGGCCTGCCCGGCATCATAGACATCTACACCGGCTTGACCAACGGATTTAGTTTTCAACGCTACAACCTCGGCATCAGCAGTGGCCTGACCAATTTAAAAAAACCAATTTTACAGCTTGGACGCCTTCAGGGCAACGGCGCATTTCGCATTGAGGCGAATATGGAGAGGAATGGCATTTTCCAATCCCGCCAAATCCTCCTGACCGAAGACCTCTCGACGCACTCCGATACGATGATACAGGAAATGTGGGCGGGTAATCACCTCAAAATGTTAGACTTGCAGGCCAATAACAATTCCGCTATCCAGGCGGCCATTCAATTCAGCAGGGCCGAACGGGTGTTGGGCAAATACACGGCATTTTTGTGCCTCGAACCCTCACAGGGCGGCGACCCCTGCCCCACTTGTGTGGATGAAGATGAAATTATTCTCGTAGATACGGAAACGCTGCCGCAAGAAGCGCTGGTCTGGACGGCTTTTCCGAATCCTTTTTCCAGCCAGGTTCGGGTAGATATGAAGCTCCCGAAAGGCTTGAACCCCGGCGATTGGTCCTTGAACCTGTTTGATGCAAGGGGGCGGAAAATCCGGCAATTCCAGACGCCGGATATCAAGGGCAGCGGGCAGGATTGGCAATTGACCTGGGATGCCCGCGACGAAGGTGGCCTGCCGGTGCCTTCCGGGGTGTATTTCTTAGTGTTGTCGGCACCGCATGGGCGTTATCACCTGAAGTTGATTTGTGTGCGGTAGTGGAAAACACAGATTCAATGCGCCGCCACCAACACCTTGCGGTAGTACCTCGCCTGGTTTCGCGCGGTCACCCTAACCGTGTACAGGCCATTGGCAAAGCGGTTGCTTTCGATTTCTATTTTTTGAAAAACATCACCGGCTTCATATACCCGTCGGCCTGTTGCATCAAAAACCACCACATCGAAGGTCTGCTCCGGCAACTCAACGGCAAATGACTGCAGGGCCGGGTTGGGGTAAACGTGAACCGGGGTGGTTGTTTCTAATCGGTCTTCTATGTCCGTAATGCCGCACATCACAGCATTGAGTTTTTGCCAGACGGTGTCGTTGAACGTAACCGGTACTTCGCCGGCGTCCGGCACGTTGCCCATGCGGATGTATACTAAATTCTGACTTGGCACAACGTTGATGATCTGGCCGTTTTTGCCAAGCGCTGCGATCATGTCATCCGGCGCGCTTGGATTGAGGTCAAAAGGAAAAACAAACTGAAGCCCCGGCGCCATAAAAGACCCCTTGCCGTTCAGCCACCAGAGGTAACCATACGATTTATTGAGTTGCTGGGAAGTGTTGACCATTTGGTTGAAATAGGCCGTATCCTGCAATACCGGCGTATTGTTCCACTTGCCCCGGTTGAGGATCAGCAGGCCGAAACGAGCCATGCTCCTGGGCTTGCTGATAAATACATTGTTGTCGTCTATCTGAAAAAAAGCCCCGGTCATTCCGGTTTGCGCTTTAATTTTTTGGGTGACATAAGCATTCAAGGTTTGGCCGGTAGCCGCTTCAATGACCCCGTCTAAAAGCGTATACGGTCCGTTGTGGTAGGCCCAGCGCGTGCCGGCGTCGGCTTTGTATTGCAGGCAATTCGGGAGGGTACAATAAGGATCGCCCGTGCCGTCGTCTAACCCGGAGGTCATCGTGAGCTGGTGGCGGATGGTGATATTCGCCTCTTTCTCTGGCGTACAGGAAGTCCAGCCCGTGCCGAGGTAGTCGGAAGTGGCATCTTCAATAGAAAGGTGTCCTTCCTGTTGTGCGATGCCTACTGTAAAAGCCGTCAGCGTTTTTCCTGCTGAGGCCCAGTACCAGACGCTGTCCTGCGTGAAGGTGCCAAAGTATTCTTCAATAACAATTTTACCATCTTTCAGCAGGATGAATGCCTTGGTGTTTTTGTCCTCCAAGTAGTCGAGTAGTTCGGCAATTTTATCCGGGCACCAGCCCAGCGATTCGGGCGAAGTGGTACTCCAGGTATTGCCCACTAACGGCGGGAAGTAGAGGTTTTGAGCCTGAAAGGCAACAGGAATCAGACCTAAGCAGAGAAAGAGTAGCGCTTTTTTCATGGTAAGGATGTTGTTTTGGGATTGGACTACGGTTAGGCAGGGAGGTTTAACGGATTTCCGCCAAATACCCTTTCACCACCGGCAACAACGCCCCAACCCCCTCTTTCAAAGGCCGCACCACCGGAATCCCCAACTCCGCCTGCAATGCCCGCCGATGCATTTCAGCCGTTTCATCATCGAGATTTTCTTCGTTGAGGGTGACGGCCAGCACTTTAGCGCCATACACGCCGATCAGCGCCACTTCGCTGGCAACGGACGGGATGGGAATATCGGTATCGTCGTAACAGCGGCGCCCCGGAGCGTGTTGGAGGATGACGCCTTTCACATCGCCAGAGAGTAAAAACTCGCTGCCGCAGGGGCCATTGGGATTGCGCAGCGCCGATTGCCCTTCGATGAGGATGAGGTCGGGCCGGCTTTCGCGGTCACATGCTACAATGGCGCGCTCGATTTCGCCGCTGATGAAATCATTGATGGTGGTGTCAAAAACGAAGCCGTGTTTGTACCCCTGCATCCAACCCGTTTGGCCGGTGTAGATCATCTCCGCTGCAATGCCGTTTTCGCGGCACATTTCCATCAAAAACCGGCAAGTGGTCCGTTTTCCCAATGCGCAATCGGTGCCCAAAACGGCAATCCGTGGCGCTTTGACCGTAAAAATTTCACCGGTCCAAAATTTTAGTTCGCTGCGGTGGCGCGGTTTGCGCACGTCTATAAGTTGTACCCCGTATTTTGCCGATAAGGCACTGAATTCAGCATCTTCACTCAGAAAAGTATGCAGTCCGCATACAATCGAAATGCCATTTTCGGCCGCATAACGCAATTCGCCGCGAAAATCATCGGGCAGGATGCCTCCGTGCAGGGCCACGCCGACCACGCACCATTGGGGTTTTTCCTGGCCACTCGCGAGGTAATCCGCTACTGAAGCATAGACCGGGATGCCTCTGGGGCGACCATCCATGACCGTGCCGGCATCCTGCCCGACAAATCGGTAATCAATAACCGCGCGGACATCGAAGCGTTCGGTGCCGCGCAGCAGACCGTGACAGGTTTTGGCCGTAGGCCCGGCGAGTAGTCCGTGGGTGAGCACGATGGCGGTGGAGCGTTGCATGTGGTTGGTTTTGTGAAATGATTTTTTTAAAACATACCTTACTTCCCAAAAATCTGCCCGTTTTCATTTTCAAAAAATTCAAGCTTCAGGGTTTCGCCGTCGAATACGGCGTAGGAATTGTAGTGCATCCATTCGCCGAGGTTAAGATACCGGCTTTTGTTGTTTTTCAGAAAGCAATCAATTGGCAAATGGCGGTGACCAAAAATAAAAAAATCGGCTGGTACCGTATCAAGTTTGCGGTTGGCGTATTGCAGGAGCCATTCGTTGTTTTCCCCCAGAAAATGGCGGGCTTCCGGATTGGCGGCACGACTGCGACCCGACCAGAAATTGGCCATACCGATGGCAAAATTGGGGTGCAAGCGCGCAAAAAGCCACTGACAAACGGGGTTGGCAAAAACTTTTTTAATGAATTTGTAGCCGTAATCGCCCGGGCCTAAGCCATCGCCGTGACCGATGAAAAATGTTTTTCCGTGCAGTTCTCGCACGATGGGCTTCCGGTAGGTTGGAATGCCCAATTCTTCTTCAAAATAGCGAAAAACCCACATGTCGTGGTTGCCGGTGAAAAAATAGATGGGCAGTCCCTGATCGCGCAACTCCGCCAATTTACCCAGGAGGCGAGTATATCCTTTAGGCACCACGGTTCGGTATTCAAACCAAAAATCAAAAACATCGCCGACTAAATACAGGGCTTCGGCGTCGGGTGCAATTTGATTCAGCCAGCGCACGATCTGCCGCTCGCGCTCGGCACTGCTAAGGCGCGCGTCGGTGCCGAGGTGGAAATCAGAAGCGAAGTAGATGCGTTTTTTTTCAGTACTCATAAAGGTTTACCAGGCAATAGCTGCGGGGCAAAGATAATAGACTTGTTGCGACGCGAATCATCGCGGGGTAAGAATGGCTCTTTTTGTAAATAATTCCTAAAAATTATGTTAAAAATTATGTGGCTTAACGAGCACTTTTGCGTCGAAAGGGCTTTGCTGGTTGTTTCATTGTATTTGTCTATATATTTTATCTTTGACCCGGTAAGTGAAAGGTTCGCCTGAGCGTATCTTCTCCCTTCAAAAAAAGTATCAGAGTTAACCAACTACCGCGCGCATTGAAACAGCATTGCAATAAACAGATGAAAGATTCCGAGGTGATTCACAGTTACCTTGAAACGCAGGCCTCGTTGTGTTTTAGTCTGTTGTACAGCCGATACGCCTCCAAAATTTACAGCAAGTGCATTTCGATGCTCCGCGACGAAGCCCTTGCACAGGATGCGACCCAGGAGATTTTTACGAAAATTTTTCTCAACCTCTCCACTTTTGGCGAGAAAGCAAAATTTTCAACGTGGATATACTCCATCACCTATAACTACTGTATTGACTTTATCCGGCGGAAAAAAAAGCAGGTTGCTTTGTTTACCGCTGAAATTGAAAAAGCGCCTGATCGCGCAGATGAAGTACCCGATGAAGCCCTGCTTGAAATGGAAGTTGTGCAATTGCGCACGGTACTGGATCATCTCCCGGCTGGCGACCGGGCAGTATTGCTGATGAAATATCAGGACGATCTTTCGATCCGTGACATTGCCGAAATATTAGACAATTCGGAAAGTGCCATCAAAATGAAAATCATGAGAGCCAAAGAAAAAGCGCAACGTGTAAAACGAGAACTATTTAAAGAAAACGTATGAACAACTTCAAAAGAATGCAGGAAGAGGATGAGGCTCGCTACGAAGAAGCTCACGAACGGCGCGTCAAATCAGGCGTGGTCGGCACCCTGGGTTTTCTGCGTTTTGTAGGGCAGTTGGTGGATATTTACTTGCCACGGGTGGTAGATGTGTTCATTGTAACTGCCGGTGGCAATGTGGGGCACCATCCGAAAAAACACCATTCCGATCCGGCGACAAGCGGCCCGGAAGGAGCTCGCAGTAATTTTGCACCCGGCCCCGAATCCGACGACAACCCCGCCTGATGACGCGGTTAACCCATTTGTACAACATCTAAAACCACCATAAACATGATTTTACTTTACAGCAAAGCGTGGGAAATTATCACGGAACAGTTCACGCAATTAGCCGCCATTATCCCTAATTTGGCCGGTGCGCTGGCCGTGGTACTCATCGGCTGGTTGGTCGCCAGATTAGTGGCCAAAGGCATCAAGCGGATTCTGCAAAAAAGCAGGGTGGACAAGCTGGCGGATAAATTGAACGACATTGATTTGTTCTCCAAAGCCAATTTTAAAATTGTACCCAGTACAGTGCTCTCCAAGCTATTGTACTACCTGATCATGTTCATTGTACTCATTGCAGCTACGGATGTGCTGGGCATGCAATCGGTATCCGACCTGATGACGGAATTATTAGCCTACATGCCGCACCTCTTATCGGCCTTTTTAGTGTTCATCGTTGGGGTGCTTATCGCCGATTTTATCAAAAACATCGTACTCACCACCTGCAATTCCTTAGCGATTCCTGCAGCCGGACTTATCTCCAACATCGTTTTTTATTTCCTGTTTCTGAACGTGACGATGATTGCGCTGACCCAGGCCAAAATCAACACAGATTTCATTCAGGATAATCTTTCCATTATCCTCGGCGGCGTAGTCCTGGCGTTTGCCATTGGGTATGGCTTTGCTTCGCGCAATATTGTCGCCAGTTTCCTGTCTTCTTTTTACAACAAAGACAAAGTAAAACCCGGCGATGTTATCGGAATAGGCGGCATCAAAGGCAAAGTGCTGGAAATAGACAATACCTCCATCGTCCTGCAAACGAAAGACCGGAAAGTCGTGGTACCGTTAAGCAAGCTGGATTCGGAAACGTTTGAGATTTTTGAAGAATAAACTTGTCGCGTTGCGAGGATCTCTGCCGCAACAAGTCTGATAAACCAATTTTTTATTTTCAATAAAACGGATATGAAGAGAACAGTTTACTCCCCGCTATTGTCTCTGATTTTGATGACGATGGCTGTAAATCTTTGTGCACAGGATGCTCCTGCGGCGGCTGCCGCGCCGGCAGAAGAACCGCCCATCTGGACAAAAGGCGCCGGAATCGGCTTAGATTTTGCGCAATTGCTCCAAATTAATCCCCGTCAGGGCGCCGGGCAAAACCGTCTTGGCCTTGGTGGCGCCATCAACATTTTTGGCAATTACCGCAAAGGTCGCGTTGCCTGGGACAACCTCGGCTCCTGGCAGTTTGGCGTGCAGCGCCTCGGCTCCGGCGTTATCGCGCAGGGATCGGATACGAAAATTCCTTTCCAAAAAGCCATTGACGAGTTGCGGATCAATTCAAAAATTGGCTATAAAGTTACAGAGAACTCCAAGTTTTTCTACGCAGCCGACCTGTCGCTGCTGAGCCAATTGACGCCAACGTATACCGGAACGGACGATTTTCCCGGCAATTTCCTTTCCGATATTTCCGGCACCAATGCGACGCCGCTATCGAAGCTCTTTTCGCCGGCTACCATTACCATTTCGGCGGGGATTGATTTCAAGCCAACCAAAAACTTGTCTTTCTATTATTCGCCCATTGGCGGAAAATTCATCATCGTCACCGATGACATCATCGCAGCCCGCGGCATCCACGGCAACCCGGTTACCAAAGACGCCGGCGGCAACATCGTCGGTTTTGAAAACACGTCTTCCCAACTGGGGTCGCTGTTGCGCATGAACTATACCGGAAAATACTTAGAAGATCGCTTCGCTTATACCTCCGCGCTGACGCTGTTCTCTAATTACCTGCTGAATCCGCAAAACGTGGATTTGGACTGGACGAACGAACTCGCTTTCAGCATTTTCAAAGGTTTCCAGGCAGCGCTCACCGTCAATATTTTTTATGACGACGATGTGCTCGTGCAAATTACAGACAACGACGCGCCTAACGGGGTGAATGGAGTAGGCAAACGGGTGAGTATTACACAGCAACTCCTGTTGAAGTATGCTTTAGTATTTTAAGGCATGCGACATCCCGAATTTCTGGCTCGGGTGCAGCGCACCAAAAATCTTTGTAGGACCACGGGAATAAGGGGTAGCAAGGTGCAGCGCACCGAAATCTTGGGGGTGTTGTGACAACCATTGTTACGGTGCGCTTGTGACCGCCAAGTTGTGCCGCCGTTGTCGCTGATCGTTTTGTGACAACCATTGTTACGGTGCGCTGCACCTGACTACACCTGGATGATAAATGTCTACAAATTTTTGGGTGCGCTGCACCCCGATGCACGGGGCAGGCTCTGTATGAGCTCCAAAAAACGCTGTTTCATGACATCAAAAGGCGACGCGCACGTGCCTGAGCAAGGTTGATCAACATATCCAAAGCAAGATAGCGTTCAAGTTCCAGGGTTTCCTCCCAGGAAATCGCCCCTTCTTTCTTTTTGTCAACCAATTCTTCTACCCGATCTGTCATGGCCTTGGAGGGGCGCATTTCTACAATCTTGGAAGGAGCCATGTTTGCCAGTATGTCGGCAACATCACCAAATGCTTCTGCTACTGTCATGTGGCTTTATATTTTATGCAAACATTCGTAAAAATTTCTGACTAAAACAAGAAAGACATGAAATCTCTTCCCTGTTTTAGTCAGAAATTTGCGTTACGCCAGCACCTCACCCACTTCCACCCTCGGCGGAATCAACTTATAAACCACCGGCGTCACAATGCGCGACAGCAGGGTAGAGCTGATCAATCCGCCAATAATCACCCAGGCCAGCGGCGTATAAAGCGGGTTGTTTTCCAACGCAATGGGCAACAACCCGCCGATCGCCGTCAGCGAAGTCAGCACGATGGGCACAAAGCGGATTTCCCCGGCTTCCTGAATGGCCGCATCGAGTTCGTAACCCTGGCCGCGCAATTGGTTGGTGAAATCCACCAGCAGGATGGAGTTTTTAACTTCGATGCCCACCAAAGCAATGAGCCCCACAACGGCCACGAAAGAAAACGTATTGCCCGTAATGAGCAAGGCCAGGATGGCGCCGATGATGCCTAAGGGGATCACAGTCAGTACAATCAGCGTGCTTTTGAACGTCCGGAACTCCAGCACCAGCACCGCGATGAAAGCGAAAACGGTAACGATAATGATGCTGCCCATGCCGCCGAAGGACTGTTCCTGCGCTTCAATTTCGCCGGCAGCTACGTAGTGATACCCGTCGGGGAAAGGGAAGCGGTCCAATTGTTCGATCATGGAGGTATTGATGGTCTGCGCCAGATGTCCGGTTTTCACAAAAGAGGTGACGGTCACAAACCGCTGCTTGTCGTAGTGGCGAATTACCGGCGGAGAGGTCTCAAACGCAATATCGGCCAATTGCTTCAACGGAATGGCCTGCCCTTGCACATTGTTGACGTACAGGTTGTCAAAAACAGACAGGTCGCTGTGTTTGCCTTTGGGAATGCTCACATTGATCACATAATCGGTACCTCCGTCGTCACTGAAACTGCCTAATTGCAACCCTGCAATAGCCAAACGCACCGTGCGGTCAATTTCGCTCGTGGGCACGCCCAGCAGGCTGCTTTTGTCTTTATTGATGCGCACCCGCAGGTTGGTTTTTAGACCCTGGAGCGGGTTGTTGACGTAGATGGAGCCTTCGGTCGCCCGGATCATGTCTTCCACCTGGAAAGCCAGATTGCGCAGCGTGTCTATGTTTTCGCCAAAAATTCGGATGGCAACGGGCGCTTCTACCGGCGGGCCCTGTTCAAAATCTTTCACTTCGATTTTGGCATTCGGGTAATCACTGAACTCCTTGCGCAGGTGGTCAATGAGCTTCACTTTTTCTTCCGTTTCGGTGTCTTCCTGAAGCTGCACAAACAACTGGGCAAACTCCGGGTTGTCGTCTTCCGGGATGACGTTGTAGTAAATCCGCGGATTGCCGTGCCCGACGTTTACGGCCTGGTGCTTGATTTCCGGATAGGCTTTCAGTTGGGCCTCCACGTCGCGGGTGATGCGGTCGGTTTCATACAAATTGCTGCCCGGCGCCGCAGTAATATTCACTAAGAATTGCGGCTTTTCGGAGCGGGGGAACAAACTGAACCCGACCATTGGCGCCAAAGCCAGCACGCCAGCAAAAATCGCGCCGGCAATCAGCAGCGACACCTTCGGCCAGCGCAGCGCCCAAACCAGCATTTTACTGTAAGAACCGCTGATGCCGCGCTTGAGCAGGCGCATGAACAAATTGCCTTCCGGGTTGTGGTTGGTTGCCAAAACGCGGCTGGCTAAGAAAGGCACAATGGTCAGGGAAACCAGCAAAGACGCCAGTACGGTCGTAATCACTGCCATCGGCAAACTGCGGATGAATTCCCCCGAAGCTTCCGGCAGGAAAACCAAAGGCACAAACGCCAGAATGAGCGTCGCCGTACAACCTACCACCGCCAAACCGATCTGTTTAGTGGCTTCGATGGCAGCCAAACGTTTCGGGAGCCCTTCCCGCATCCAACGCTCGATGTTTTCCACTACCACAATGCTGTCGTCCACTAAGATACCCAAAGCGACCACCAATCCCACGATGCTCAACTGGTTGATGTTGTAGCCCAGCAAGTCGAGGAAGGTCAGGCCCATGAACAAAGACAGTGGGATGGAAACCATCACAATGGAGGCTGCGCGGATGCCCAATGGCAATAAAGTGATGGAAACCAGCAAAATAGCGATGATAAAATCGCGACCCAATCCTTTCAGGCGGCGGTCTACGCTCTCCGTTTGGTCGAAGTTTTTTACCAATTGTACCGACTCCGGCAGGTTTTGCGAAAAGTTGTCGAGGATGGGTTGATATTTTTCCTTGATGTTGGAAATGTTTTCCCCTTCTTTTAAGGCGGCAGTTACGAACACCGCCCTTTTCCCGTCCAAGCGGGTGAGGTGGCTTTCTTCGCCGTACCCGTATTCCACTTCGGCGACATCGCGCAGGTAAACGACTTTGCTGCCCGAAGAGTAGACGATGGTGTTGCGGATTTCTTCCACATCTTCATAACTCCCGCTGGTTTTGACGTTGAATTTCCGGCTGTTCAGCCAGACGTTCCCACCCGGAATATTGACGTTTTCGCTTTGAATGGCGCCCAGCACGTTGTTGATCGGAATGCCTTGCTGGGCAATTTGCTCCAAGCGCAGCGATACCCGTACCTGCTGGTCGGGGTAACCCCAACTTTCAATGTTTTTCAGGTTTTTTACTTTTTCCAGCGCTTCTTCTAAGCGGTCTGCCTGCTCTTCCATTTGTTTGTAGGAAGCGGTTTCGGAAACTAACGCAACCTGAAGGATATTGACATCAGAAGGCCGAAAACGGCGCGTTTCGAGGGCGTACAATTCCTGAGGGAGTTCGCCGCGCATCGAATTGACGGTGCGAACGACTTCCTGGTATTTTTCATTGACGTCCACATTGTATTTAAAATCAACCCGAATGGAAGCCAAACCATCGCTGATGTCAGCAATGATGGTTTTGACGTTTTCCAACTCCGACAACGCGCTTTCCAACGGGTCAACCACGAGTTCTTCCATATCCTGGGGACCGGCGCCGGGATACACCGCCACGACAGCAAAGAACGGCGATTCGATATTGGGGTCTTCGCTGCGCGGCATGTTGAGCAACGCGCTGATGCCTACCAATATGGCCATCACGAACATGATGAGGGTGAACTGGTAGTTTTTGACGGAAAATTCCGAAATTTTCATGGTTGTATTTTTATAAATGGTTACCCCAATCTTCCATTAGAAGAAGAGCGTAATGCTAACATTTACATTAAATTACAAAATTACTATTGTGCGCTTGTATGCGTTGGAATGACCTTGATGAGCGAACGTTCGGTCAGAAACGGCGAACCGGAAGTGATGACCTCGTTCACGTTTTCAAGTCCCTGCGACACGGCCACGCAATCCTTGTTGATGAACGCAATGCGGATGGCCTGCTTTTGAACGGTCTGATTGTCTTTGGTGATGAAAACAAAGGCGTCTTTGCCATTGCCTTCCTGGAGCGCTTCAACCGGCACGCATTTGACCTGGCCAAGGGCATTCGGGGTGAGTTTGGCTTTTGCAAACAACCCGGAAGCCAGCGTTTTTCCTTTGGGCTGTACCTTGATTTCGATTTCGAAGGAACCGCTTTTCGGATCGGCTGCTATGGCTTTGTTGCTGACCACGCCAGTGAAAACCTCGTCCGGCCAGGCGTCGAAAACAACTTCCGCTTTGTCGCCTTCCGCAATGCGTGCCCAGTCGCGATCCGGAACGCCGGCGCGTAAAACCCAGGCTGCGTTGCCCTGGCCGTCCATGAAAAACAGGGGCGTACCCGGGCCGGCAAGTTCGCCTTCATTCATCAGTTTGCGCACAATACGACCGGCGTGCGGGGCGCGGATTTCGGAAAATTTCTGGTTGAAATCAGCGATGCGCTGGTTTTCTTTGGCGACTTCATAAGCCGTGCTTGCGTTTTGCACCTGTTCTTTTGTGGCAACGCTGTCGGCATACAGGTTTTTGGCGCGTTCCCAGTCGCGGCGTGCCTTTTCCACACCCTGACGGCTTTGACTTACCTGTGCGCCAATTTCGGTAAGATCCAAGGTGGCTAATAATTGCCCGGCAGCAACCCGGTCGCCTTCATCCACATAGATCCGCTGGATGACGCCGCCCGTTTTAAAAGAGAGCCGGGTTTCCTTTTCATTGAACACGAGACCCGATAAATAAACCGGATCGGCTACGGTTTGCGTTTTCACCTGCCGCAGTTCCACAGGAATGCGTTCTTCAGTGATTTCCGTGGTTTCGCCCTTTTTTTCGCTTTGGCAAGCCGCCAACAGCGCGACAATCGGGAGCAGAATGAGTATCTTTTTCATGTTATTAGGTGATTTTGTAGTTGATATTCAGGGCGGTTCGCAACTGCCAGCTGCCCACCACTTTATTTTGTAATTAGTGTATGCCCAGTCTCGTGTCTGCTCTTTAGAGTTCGAGAGCAAGGCATTTTCTGTCCCAAAAACGGGAGTTTACTCGCGTAAATGACCGATTTTTGTTTCGACTTCGCTCAACAACCGGTCATTGAGCGAAGTCGAAATGAACGCAGCTATCGGACTATAAAGGCAGACACTAATAAACCAACTCGCGTTCCAACGCCGCGATCTGTCCCCATAGCTGAAAAACTTTCAGGCTCTTTTGCAAATTGGCATTGGTCAATTGGGTACGCGCATCCAAATATTCGATGTAGGAAGCCATGTCTTCGCGGTAGCTGCGTTCCACGACCCGGAAATATTCATTGGCGGAAGCGAGTTCCTGTTTGGTTGCCTTCAGGGTTTCATACGCAGCGCGGACTTCTTCCAAAGCTACTTTTTGCCTGAGTTGGAATTGGCTGACCACATCCTGCCTGCGCAGGTTCAATTGTTGGGTTTCTAATTCCACCTGGCGCTCCTGCCACCGGTTGCGATTGCCGTTCCAGAGGGTCCATTCCAATTGCAGACCCGCCATCGCGTAAGGAACGTTCTTGCCGAGGTTGGAAAGAAAGCCCTGGGCGCCGAGGTCTACAAAAGCGTTCAGTCGCGGCTTATTGAAATTTTGTTCCACATCAAGAGACAACTGATTCAGACGCAGGGCTTTGTCCAATTGCTGAATTTCTTCCCGGCGTTGCACATCGGGCAGTGACAGGCCCGCATTTGCCTGCAACAGCGAGTCCGGCGAAGTCAGGTTTGCCAACTCGATTTCAGCATCCATAGGCCGGTGCAGCAGCGTGTTGAAATAAGCGGCGGCATTGTGTTGTTTCGTTTGAGCCTGAACCATTTCGGCTTTCACTTTGCTGATTTCGGCTTCTATGCGGAGGACCGGGGCTTTGTTTATTTTTTCGTTTTTTAGCAAAGACTGGTTCACCCGCAGGTTTTCTTTCAGCAATTCCAGGGCGCTTTCGTAAATTTTTACAGCTTCACCCGCTTGCAGGTAGTTGAAATATGCTGTTTTGATCTGGTACGTCAAATCGCGTTGCGCCCGGCCAATCTGCAGTTCCTGGATGGCGGCTTTTTCCTGTTCGGCGTTGCGGCTGATGCGGAGGTCAGGATTAATGAGCGGCATGGAGGTGCGTACTTTCACATCCGCAAAATTGTTCGGCGATAGTTGTTCGCGCACATTCTCCAGCATTGGAAACTGGTTGGTTTGTGTCATTTCGTTCAGGGTAGCGTATACCGGGTTGAGCAGGTCGCCAATGGGCAGGTCAATGGCGCGGCCGCCGGTAGCGAGTGTGTAACTGCCCTGGAGGGCAATGGTCGGTTGGCCGAGGCGTTTCGCGGCTTCCACCGACGCTTTGTTTTTTTCGAGCGCGACCTGCTCCTGCTTCAACAGCAGGTTGTTGTTCAATCCCTCCTGCACATAGCGCTCGATCACAGGGTGTTGTGCAAATACAGCAGCGCAGGGAAGCAGGAGCAAAAACAGAACAGGTTTGGATTTTAGGAAAGTGATCATAAGAAACATTGTTATGATTGTATATTTTATGAACAGTGTTTAGTGACAAAGCAAAAAAAAATGACCTGGTTTTCGACTCCATCCGGGGATTTCGACTCCGCTCAATCACCGGATGGAGTCGAAAACCAGGTGATTGAGCGGAGTCGAAATCACAACTTCGACATCGCGCTAATGAAAAAAGCCAAACTATCTTCTATCAAACAAGCCCTCATTTTTTCATCGTGACAAACCCGCGTGCGCTGTCGAATCTCCAAAGACACCATACCATGCACAGTTGCCCAGCAATAAAACGCAAACTGATAGGCGTCTTTTCCCAGGAAATGCCCGTTTTTCTGGCATTCTTCGACCAAATTGACCACAAAACCGAAAGTCTGGTCGCCCATTGCCCATTTTTCTTCCGTATCCAAGGCGTCCATCGGCGCGTTCATGATGAACATTAAATCATAGAACTCCGGGTTTTCCCGCGCAAAACGGATATAGGTATAAGACAACTGCTCAAACCGCTCGAACGGGTCCGCAATATCGGCAAGCGGTCGCATGTACTCCAGCAACATGTTGAAACCTTCTATGTGCAAGGCATGAAAAAGTTCGTTTTTATCTTTGAAATACAAATAGATGGTGGCCGGGCTATATTCAATGGCCTCCGCAATGTTGCGCAGGCTGGTGTGCTCAAATCCTTTTTCTAAAAACAGCTTTCGCGCTGTTTCTAAAATCAGATGCCGCATTTCCTCTTTTGCTCTTAATTTTCTTTCTGCAACGCCCATGGCGGGTGGTTATTAGTTATTTGTTACTGGTTATTATTTCGTTCTTTGAGCGGAGCCGAAACGAAGTTGTCCGTTGATGGTTGATCGTTGTCCGTTCAGGGTTCAAAACGATGTTCATTCGATTAACAATGCAAATATACTGAACAGTGTTTAGTAAAGTCAAGAGGTAGGAGGAATTTTTTTTTAGAATTCATGTGCTGGAAAAGAATTTTCGGAATAAATCATTGTTAGTAAAGATGTTAAAAAAAATATTTTTTTAGGCCGGACCGTATCGAAGAGAAAATGATTTACGCAGGCTCGTGATGATTACTTATGTAGACACGTGTCGGACACCTCCAAAGGTGTCCGACACGTGTCTACATAAGTAATCATCACTGCGCGGCAAAAAACACCGCATTACTGAACAAAATCTTCCCATTCTCCCAGAACCCGCGGAACAATGGGTTGTCCATCAAATAAATAACGCCGCCGTCGCCTTTGTCCTGCACCGCATAAACAGCGGTGTTTTTCAGGCTTTGTTTTGCCTGAGAACCGACGAAACCAATAGTCATTGGATTGTCGCCAAGCGTGCCCACGTTCCAGGCGTTTTTAAGATAAGGATAGGCCAAGCCATTGGTTTTCAGAGAAAAATAGGACTCCTGAAGCCCAAAAGCCAAGGGGTGTGACGTATCCATTTTTACTTTAAAAACAGCGCCCGGCAGGGAAAACGAAGCCCAGCGACGCGACTGGCCTTCGTAGACGTGCAGGCGACTGTCGAGCGTGGCCTTTTCGCGGGCTTTTTCCGCCTGTGCTTTGTCGTCGGAGGTCGCATATTTGGCTAAAGAAAAGCCTTTTTTCTCCTCAAGCGCCGCAACGGCATAACCAATGGCAATCAACCGACCGCCGCCCGACATCCAGCGATTCAGTTTTTCGGCTGTGGCGTCGTCAATATTGTAGCTGCCTTCGGGCAAAATGAGCAGGTTGAAGTCGTCTAAATTGAGTTGCCCCAACTCGCTCGCCATAAAAATGCTGAGGGGATAGCGCAGGTCTTCTTCAAAATAATGCCAAACCTGACCAAATTCGTTGTCCGAAACATCCTCCCCACCCAACACGGCCACGCGCGGGGCTTCCACAATCCGGTAGCCGTCGGAGCCAAAATCGCGCCCCGACTCCACAAATCCGCTGCTCGCCGGATAAATTTCCTGCTGCTGCTGTAAGGCCGCAGTTTTAACAATAGCGTCAAAGTCCGGGTTTTTCCGGTTGTCGCCGCGGGTAATGACGAGCGTCCCCGCTGCGTAGTCCACGCCCCCCAGTTTGAATGCTGAAGTTGCGTAGCGCACTACGACTCCTTTTTGCAGCAACTGCCCCAGAAAACGTGCATTTTGCACCGTTTGCCAGCGGGCAAGGTAGGCATAAGGCGAGCCGGAATTGGCTAAGGTATTGGCGTAAGCCCCAAATTCGTAGCCTTGTTTCACCTCCACGCGCTGGGTGCTGGCGTAAGCTTCCAACCCGTGGGCATAAGGCAACGACCAGGCGGTGATGTCGTAGGTCAGTGAATCGGATACCTTGGTTTGCGGGTCAAGCAGTACCTGGGTCATAACCGCCAGAGGCTGGTAGGCGCTGATGACGAGGTCGTTGCTTTCGATCCGGGTGGTCGTTTCTTTGCCGGTTTGGTAATCAAACGCTTTCAGTCCGGCCACAGCCGACGCTTTTCCGTAGCGGATGTTGTTTTTGTCCAACAGCGCACAAAGGGTTTTGAGCTTGCCTTTGTTGTTCGTGCCTTTAATAATATAGGTCTTGAACGGGCCCGGCGGGTTGGCGCTGCTTTTTTCGTAGTAGCTTTTGAAATTGTCTAACAGGCGCTGCGCATTTTGAGAAGACACCTCCACCGTGGAAAGCGCCGTCGTTTTGTGGTGCAGTACGCGGTCGTAAAGCGTGAGCGTGTCGGCATTCGGAATCAGGATTGCCCGCCCGCCGCGGCTGTGTCCGCCTTGTTCGTAGGTCATGCCGATGGAGCCGAGGTAAGTGGGATAAGTGTCGCCGTAACTTGGATACAACAGGTCAAAAACCTCTTTGGTGAAATACAGCCAGCCGTTGGCATCGAAATATTTGGCGTGGTTTTTCCCAATTTCTACCTGGAAGTCCGATTGCCACTTGGTGATGTACTCGTGATAAGGCGGCGCAGCCGGCGCAAAATAATACGGCGAATCGTAGTACTGCTCGTGGACGTCGGCATGAACGTGCGGCAACCATTGGTGATAAACCTTGGCGCGTTGCTGCGATTCCACCTGCGTTTGCCAGGCCCAATCGCGGTTCAGGTCGAAATAGTAGTGGTTCACGCGCCCGCCCGGCCAGGGTTCGCGGTGTTCGCGTGCCGCCGGGTTGGCGTCGGGGATGCGGTTGGCTACGCCCCGGAACCAGTGCGTATAGCGCGAGTAGCCGTCGGGGTTCAGCGAGGGATCAATGATGACAATGGTATTTTTCAACCAGGTCTTTGTGAGCGGATTGGCCGGGTTGACCAAATCGTACAGCACGGCCATGGAAGCTTCCGACCCTGGCGCTTCATTGCCGTGTACGCTAAAACTCAACCATACAATAGCGCGGTCGAGCGCAGCATCTGCTGCCCCGGCCACCGTACCTGCACGGCGCAGGTTGTTCGTCCGGATGTCTTCGATGCGCGCCAGGTTTTCCGGCGTAGAAACAACAGCAATCATCAATGGCCGCGCTTCGTTGGTGCGGCCGTAAGGAATCAATTTAACATGGTTGCTGTTGGCGGCCACGTGCGCTACATAATCTGCCAGCAGGTGGTGTGGGGTGAAGTTTTCGCCCCAGCGGTGCGGGAGAAACTCATCGGGAGATTTCAGTTGGGCAAAAGCCGTTGTGGCGCACGAAAGGAGCAGCGCCATCCAAAGCGAATATTTTTTCTGCATGTGGATCTTGTTTAGACGATAGATTTCGAACATTAGATTTTAGATGAAGTGGGTATAGATTGGGCAATATTAACGATTGTTCCGGAAAAATTGGAGAAGCGCCGGATTTGCGCACAAAATCACCCTACTTCCAAATGATGCTACTGTTAAATGGATGCATTCCGGTTTTTTGAAACAGGCATTTTTTTAATAAAAAAACTTTTGCACCGGGGCTTTAGAAGCACCTGTTTGCAAGGCAGCTTTAAATGTTTCTTTAAATTCAATTTTTTGGAACAATAATCTGTTTATTAAACCAAAACACACTTATAATTCTAAAAAATACTTTACAATTAATCAATACGGAATAATTAATTGTCGGTCAGGATAAAATAGCATCACAATTGGTCAACCCAATGGTAGCTATCCCCCCATTTCTCCCCCTACCTTTGCCTTTGTAATCACACGAATAGTATTCCGACACAATCACTCAATAAAAACAAAGTTATTATGAAGGCTTTTCAAAAATTCGCGCTCAACGTCCTGTTCCTGTTTGCTTTTGCAAACCTTGCCGTTGCCGGCGGTATGCCGCGCATCGAAATCAGGGAATCAGCCAGCGCAAAAAAAGTAAGCGTTGAACTGGAAAAACTCAACGCACCGGCAACCATTTCGATTGAAGACGCCGGTGGCAACCTGCTGATGGAAGAACGGGCAAGCGGTAAATCCTTTGCCAAAACGTTCAATCTGAGCAAATTGGAAAACGGCGACTACACCCTGACCATCAACACCGGGCTGATCCAAACCATTCAACCGCTGACGCTGACAGATGCTGTGCTGGTACTCGATGGTACGAAGCGCCAGGAAGTGTACGCGCCAATCATCAATGTAGGCGACGATTACGTTGACCTGTCTTTCCTGAACAAGCGCATGGGCAATGTATTTGTAGTTTTTCTGGATGAAAACGAAGAAGTCGTTTACCAGGAAAACATCAGCAATGCCCTGAAAGTGGAAAAACGCTACAACCTGTCGCGCCTGCCAAAAGGCGATTACAGCGTAAAAGTGATCGTTGGCAACGGCGACTTCTACAAAGCAGTAGCGTTGCGCTAATCATTCGGTAGTAATCATTAGGCAAAATAAGTTGTGTGGGCCGTACTTCCCGATTTCGGGGGGTACGGCTTTTTGTTTTTGGGGAATTGGCATTAACTTTATTGGGCCAACGCTAAACCATTTATCATGAAATGGATCACCCGCGAGCGGCCTAAAATTGACCGCATTGCCTGTCCCTGGCTCATTAAACGCTTTGTTGACAACGGAGCGGAGTTTATCTACGTGCCAATGGATCAGGTATTTGAAAAAGCGAAAGCACTCAACGCCATTCCTTACGATATTTCCGGCGCGGAATATTCGCACGAGGGCGAATTTTGCACCTTCGATTTCATTGTAAAAAAACACAGGTTGGCCGACCCTGCCCTGCAACAATTGGCCGTCATTGTGCGGGGCGCAGACACCGACCGCTTTGATCTGGCGCCACAGGCGGCAGGGCTTTGGGCAATTTCGGCAGGGCTTTCTTTCAACATCCAGGACGATCAGGAAATGCTGAAAGCAGGGATGATCATCTACGATGCGCTGTACAGTTGGGTAAAGTACCTCCAGCAGGAGAAGCACACCAACGACCCGGTTGAGCGGTTGCTTTTACAAATTTTGAATCAATACATCACCGACAAAAAGGCGTCTAAGCAGCGCGTCCCGGCCTGGGCAAAAGTATTAAAAGAGACGATTCAGGATTACGTGGATACCAATTTCAGCCTGAGTCTGAAGGAGGTTTCGCAGGAACTCGACCTGCATCCTGCCTACGTATCAAGAGCCTTTGCCCGATACTTTGATGACCTTTCCTTCGGAGAATATATCCGCAAACTTCGCATCGAAAAAGCAATTCAGCTCATTGAAACCTCTACCTGCTCGTTGACGGAAATTGCTTACCTCACCGGGTTTTCCGACCAAAGCCATTTCAACCGGATTTTTAAAAAACAAATGGGCGTTCAACCGTCCGTTTACAGAAAATCTTTGCAAAAAGGTAAAACGGATACAAAGGATTAAATCCGTTCTATTTTCCGGGCCTTCAACCGCGTAATCTTGTAGAAAAAATTGAACTATGAAATGGATCACCCGCGAGCGGCCAAAAATTGACCGCATAGCCTGTCCCTGGCTCATTAAACGCTTTGTTGACAGCGAAGCCGAGTTTATCTACGTGCCAAAAGAGCAGGTCTTTGAAAAGGCAAAGGAACTTGACGCCATTCCTTACGACATTCCAGGTGCAGAATATTCGCACGAGGACGGGTTTTGTACCTTCGATTTTATTATAAAAAAACATGAACTAACCGATCCGGCCCTTCACCAATTGGCCGTCATCGTCAGGGGTGCAGACACGGATCGCTTCGACCTGGCGCCACAGGCGGCAGGGCTTTGGGCAATTTCGGCGGGTTTGTCCCACAATATCCGGGATGATCATGAATTGCTGGCGGTGGGGATGACCTTGTACGACGCCTTGTACAGTTGGGCAAAATACGTTTCCGATGAGCGGCATACGTGGAATCCGAACCTTTAGCATATAGCATAAAACAGAGGTGAAACCGTTCTATCTTTAGCACTTGTTAAATAACGACCATTATGAATCGAAAAGATTTTCTTAAAACATCCGGAATCCTCGGTGCGGTATCCTTGCTGCCCAAAAACTCTGTTTTTGCGAACAACGTCCTCCAAAACGGTATAGACAAATTGACCGACGCAGACGGCAATTTTACCCAACTGCCCCTGCCCTACACCCAGAATTTTCTCGAACCTGCTATGGACGAAGAAACGTTGCACCTGCATTATACCTTCCATCACGGCGGCGCGGTAAAGGCAGCAAACAAGGATTTGGCGATGATTAAAAAAGCAATGGACGAAAACAGCCTCGATACCCTTGATTTTTGGACGAAAAAACTATCGTTTCATCTTTCTTCGCACATCCTGCATACCATTTTCTGGACCAACCTGACCAACAAAAAAACGAACCCTTCCGGTGAGTTGCTGAAAAGAATTGAAAAGGATTTTGGCAGCTTCGACCGGCTCAAAATATACCTCGCCAAAGTTTCAAAAGATGTGGATGGCAATGGCTGGGGAATACTGGGGTACCAGCCCTACACCGATAAACTGACAGTACTGGGATGTGAAAATCACGAAAAGCTGACCCAATGGGGAGTCATCCCTTTACTCGTTATTGATGTATGGGAACATGCATACTATCTGAAATATAGGAACAAACGCAACGATTTTGTAGAGAATATCTTCAGCATCGTCAACTGGGACAATGCAAGTGAGCGGCTTGAAATTGCGTTGAAGCTTCAATAAGATTTGTTACCTTTCGGAAGTAATACGCAATCGCCAATGCCCGGAATTTCAAATTTGTCAGCTTCCAAAACACTCCACACCTGCCTCATCCGCGAAGAAGCCCTGCGCCTCGGCTTTTCCTTCGTCGGTATGGCGCGTGCGGAGCAAATGGACGAAGAGGCTCGTCGTCTGGAAGCCTGGCTCAACCAGGGTAAACACGGCAAGATGAGCTATATGGCCAACCATTTTGACAAACGCATTGACCCCCGCAAATTGGTGGAAGGCGCCCGCTCGGTCATCACCTTAATGTACAATTACCATACCGATCGGGTGCAGCAAGACCCGACGGCGCCGAAAATTTCAACGTATGCTTACGGAGAGGACTACCATTTTGTGGTCAAAAAGAAGCTAAAAGCATTGTTATCTTTTATTGAGGAGCGCATTGGCGCCGTGCATGGCCGCTGTTTTGTAGATTCGGCGCCGGTGCTGGAGCGCGACTGGGCAAAGCGCAGTGGCATTGGTTGGATTGGCAAAAACACCCTGCTCATCCACCCCAAGGCGGGGTCGTATTTTTTCTTAGCCGAACTGATCCTCGACCTTGATTTAGCGTACGATGCGCCTATAAAAGACTACTGCGGCACCTGCACCCGCTGCATTGAGGCTTGCCCTACGGATGCTATTTCCCCCGGCGGTTTTGTGGTAGACGGCAGCAAATGCATCTCTTATTTCACAATTGAACTACGCGAGGAAGTTTTGCCTGCGGAATACAAAGGCAAATTTGAGCAATGGATGTTTGGCTGTGATATTTGCCAGGAAGTATGCCCGTGGAATCGCTTTGCTACCCCGCATGAAGAACCTGCATTCGAGCCGCAGCCTGAATTGCTGACAATGCGCAAACAGGAATGGGAAGAAATTACTGAAGACGTATTCCAAACGCTTTTTCAGCGCTCCCCGGTCAAGCGGACTGGTTTTGCCGGCCTGAAACGAAATATTCGCTTCCTGGGTAGTACACCCGAACGCTGTCCGGAGGATTAATTAGTGTCCGTCCATTTAGTCCCGTGTCTGTTCTTTAGAGTTCGAGAGCAAGGCATGTGAAGGCCCAAAAATGGGAGTTTACTCGCGTAAATGACCAATTTTGGGCCTTCACATAACGCAGCTATCGGACTATAAAGACAGACACTAATTAGCCCCCTGGGCACTGAAGCGCCCGTCCCGGAAAGCAGGGGGCAGAGAATTTGCCTGACACCAGAAGTCTACAATATGACGCATGGTTGTTTCCAGTTCCTCCAACCCGGAAGGCTTCACTACATAGCCGCTGGCGCCGTGGTTGTAGCAGTTTTGCATGTCGTCCGGGTCATCCGAACTGCTGAAAACCAGCACGGGCATGTTGTGCAACCTCGGGTCATTTTGAAAAATTTTCAACAAGTCTATGCCGCTCATTTTGGGCATATTGAGGTCAATGATCACGACTGCTATTTCGTGCAAGTCAATGCTGGAGAGGTATTGCAACATATCCAAGCCTTCGAAGAAGTGAATGAGTTGGGGGCGCTCGTCTAAGCTTTTTAACGCATACTCGGTAAGTTTAACGTCGGCAAGGTTATCCTCAACGAGGACAATACTTTTGAGCTTGCTTTTCATAGGAAAAACAGTGTTTGAAGTTGTGAATTCACCACGGCAGGGGGAGTAAGCATGAATCAATGCCGGGCCTTGTAGTTATTTTTTGTGGCAACAGGACTATTAAAAAGCATCTTCTGAACGGTTGTTTTTCAGAAGAACAAAGCAAATATAATATACTACTGAAAACTTTATCTGTAAATTTTATATACCTGCTGCGCAATGTCTTTAAAATGACCTAATTTAGCAGCCTTTTTGAAAATCTTGCGTAAAATGGAATTGCGAAGCTTGTTTTTGCAACGACAATATAGAAACGATTATGATAAACATTACTTTTCCTGATGGCAAGGTGCGCCAATACGAAAAAGGCGTTACCGCGATGCAAATTGCAGAATCCATCAGCAGCGGACTGGCCCGTAACGTGCTCTCTGCCAAAGTTAACGGTGAAGTTTGGGATGCTACCCGGAGCATTCATTCAGATGCTACCCTCCAATTGCTGACCTGGGATGACGCAGCCGGCAAATCAACTTTCTGGCACTCCTCGGCGCACTTGTTGGCCGAAGCGCTGGAAGCCATTTACCCCGGCATCAAATTCGCCATTGGTCCGCCTGTGGAAAACGGATTTTATTACGATGTTGATCCGGGCACGCATCAGCTTTCCAGCGACGATTTTGAAAAAATTGAAAATAAAATGCTGGAGCTTGCCCGCCAGGGCAATGCATACATTCGCAAAGAGGTAAGTAAAGCAGATGCCGTCCAGTATTTTACAGAAAAAGGCGACGAATACAAACTCGAACTCATTGAAGAATTAGCCGACGGCTCCATTACGTTTTACACACAGGGCGGGTTCACCGACCTTTGCCGGGGGCCGCACCTGCCCGACACGGGTAAAATAAAAGCGGCCAAGCTGACGAACATTGCCGGCGCTTATTGGCGGGGTGATGAAAAACGCCCGCAACTCACCCGGATATACGGCATTACTTTCCCCAAACAACAGGAGCTTAAGGACTATCTTTATTTGCTGGAAGAGGCCAAAAAACGGGATCACCGCAAACTGGGGCAGGAACTTGAATTGTTTATGTTCTCCGAAAAGGTCGGCATGGGCTTGCCCATCTGGCTTCCCAAAGGCACAGCGCTGCGCACCCGCCTGGAAAATTTTCTCAAAGAAGAACAAATCAAGCGGGGCTACCAGCCTGTCATTACCCCGCACATAGGCAGGAAGGAACTGTACGTCACCAGCGGGCACTATGAAAAATATGGCAAAGACAGCTTCCAGCCCATTCACACGCCCAAAGAAGGAGAGGAGTTTTTGCTGAAACCCATGAACTGCCCGCACCATTGCGAAATATTTGGTCATAAGCCCCGCTCTTACAAGGAGTTACCATTGCGCATCGCCGAATTTGGTACGGTTTACCGCTACGAACAGAGCGGAGAACTGCATGGGCTGACACGGGTAAGGGGCTTCACGCAGGACGACGCACACCTCTTTTGTACGCCCGACCAGTTGAAGGGCGAGTTCCTGAGCGTGTTGAGTTTGACACGGTATGTACTGGAAAAATTGGGCTTCGACAACTACACGGCGCAAATTTCGCTGCGGGATCCCGACAACAAGGAAAAATACATCGGCTCGGACGAAAACTGGATTAAAGCAGAACAAGCGATTATTGATGCGACTAAGGAAGCCGGCCTTGAAACCGTTACCGAACTTGGCGAGGCGGCTTTTTACGGCCCAAAACTCGACTTCATGGTGAAGGACGCTCTGGGCCGCAGTTGGCAACTCGGCACAATTCAGGTAGATTACAACCTGCCCGAACGCTTTGAATTAGAGTACATCGGTTCCGATAACCAGATGCATCGTCCCGTAATGATCCACCGGGCGCCTTTCGGATCCATGGAGCGCTTCATTGGCGTATTGACCGAGCACTGCGCCGGCAAATTTCCGTTGTGGCTGGCGCCGGAGCAATACGTGCTGCTTCCTATCAGTGATAAGTACAATGACTATGCCCGAACCGTACAGGCGGAGTTGGCCCGTTACGACATCCGCGGCATTATTGACGAACGCACCGAGAGCATCGGCCGCAAAATACGCGACAACGAACTGAAAAAAATTCCTTTCCTCCTCATCGTTGGTGAAAAAGAACAGGAAGCCGGAGCGGTAGGCGTTCGCAAACAAGGTGAAGGAGACCAGGGAAGTATGGGACTTGAAGCTTTCAGGGAATATTTCCAGGGATTGCTTTAACAATTTGAAAATTAGCTGATTTGAAAATTTGAAGATGAGGGGGCAATTTGAAAATTAGCTGATTTGAAAATTTGAAAATGGCTGGTCGAAAACGAATGACATGAATCAAGTCCCAGCCCAATCTTCAAATCATCAAATTTTCAAATCTTCAAATTCATTCCTGTCTCTTGCTCCATCTTAGAGCATACTTTTCCGTTTATTGCAACATATTTGTTAATTTTTGTTTAAATACAGGGGGACTCATTTGCTTTTCCCGTGAATTGCGCTTAATTTGCGCCATCACCAAAAACTATTGACTTGAAATTTGTCTAAACTCACAGTTGTATGAAGCAAGCCTTACTCTCTTTTTCGTTACTGTTGTTCCTCCAAATCGGCTTTTCGCAGAGTAGCTTCAGCGACCGTTTGAGTATCAAACGCGCCGGAACAGAATCAGTGGAGCTGCGCGTTTTTCCAAACCCTACTACCGTCTATTTCAGTCTGAACGATAATGAATCGGTGCAAAAGATTCATGTTTACAACCTTATCGGCCGGGAAATGAAAAGTTTTTTCTACGAGAAAAATCAAAAATATTCGGTAGAAGACCTGCCTAAAGGCATCTACCTGGTTCAGATGCGCGGCAAGGACGAAAAAATCCTCGCAACGCAGCGGCTGAGTAAGCGATAAAAAAAATTGTTAAATTTTTAAAACAGTTAGGGTTGCCTATTGCATTGTGCCACTGTATGACCTAAGTTTGCGGAATGAATTCGACCAATATCTCATTGATGGCTTGTTGTTGTTGCTGTTGTACCGCCCGGCTCTACCGAAGCGGCTGCAATGCAATTTTGTATGAATACAAGTCATAACATTTCATTCAAATAATTGCTTTTCAGCACAAAAAGCCCTTCGGTAATGCTCCGAAGGGCTTTTTGTTTTTTATCCAATTATCATCTTTTAGGGCTTATGCAATTTTCTGAACATATCCTCCAAGATTTAGCGACAAGCCTTCAGGGCCGGCAAGACCGAAGCCCCCTGAAAGACTTGCTGCTGCTGGCAGATCAATTTCCTGAACGCGCTGTTTTTTCAACCAGTTTTGGCATCGAAGACCAGCTCATTACCCACCTGATCTTCGAAAATGACCTGCCGATCTGCGTTTTTACCTTAGATACCGGTCGAAATTTTCAGGAAACCTACGCCACCTGGTCGCGCACCCTTGAACGCTACGGAAAACCAATTGAAACCTACTTCCCACAGCCCGCCGCCATCCAAAACCTGCTCACAACCAAAGGCCCCAACAGCTTTTACCAATCCGTCGAAGATCGCAAAGAATGCTGCTATATCCGCAAAGTGGAGCCGCTTCGCCGTGCCTTAGAAGGGCAACAACTCTGGGTGACCGGCATCCGTGCGGAACAATCGCCCAACCGCCAGGACATGTCCGATCTGGAATGGGACGACGCCCATCAACTCGTAAAATTCCATCCGCTTTTCCACTGGAACTTTGAAGAAGTACGCGCTTATGTTCGCAAGCACGGCATTCCCTACAACCCGCTGCACGACAAAGGTTTTGTCAGCATCGGCTGCGCGCCTTGCACCCGCGCCATTCAGGAAGGAGAGGATTTTCGGGCCGGCCGCTGGTGGTGGGAGGATGCTTCTAAAAAAGAATGCGGGCTGCACGCGCACGCCACACAAGAATAATCCATTGGTTTTCAAATAAAAAAACACAATATTCCATGTCAACGCACTTCGATTATCTCGATCACTTAGAAGCCCAGGCCATTCACATCCTTCGGGAAGTGGCCGGACAATTTGAACGCCCGGCACTTTTGTTTTCCGGCGGAAAGGACTCCATTACCTTAGTTCATCTGGCGCTGAAGGCTTTTCGACCAGGCAAATTGCCTTTCCCATTGGTGCATATTGATACGGGCCACAATTTCCCCGAGGTCATCCAATTTCGCGACGAATTAGCGGCCCGCTTTGGAGAGCAATTGATCGTGCGCAAGGTAGAAGACACCATTCGTCGCCAGGGTTTGAAAGATGGTTCTGGGAAATACCCAAGCCGGAATGCGCTGCAAACCTATACGCTGCTTGAAGTGATTGAAGAATTTGAGTTTGACGCCTGCATTGGCGGCGCCCGGCGCGATGAAGAAAAAGCGCGGGCAAAAGAGCGCATTTTCAGCCTGCGCGATGAGTTTGGCCAGTGGGATCCCAAGCGGCAACGCCCCGAACTTTGGGACATCTACAACGGCAGCATCCGGAAAGGCGAAAATGTACGTGTTTTCCCGATCTCCAACTGGACGGAACTCGACGTGTGGAGCTATATCCAGCAGGAAAACATCGCGCTGCCCGAAATCTATTTTTCTCACCGCCGCAATTGTGTGGTCACCCCCGCCGGGCAATTATTGGCCATTACTGAACACATCCGCTTAGACCCGGAAGATGAAATCGCGGTGCGCGACGTCCGTTTCCGTACGGTTGGCGACGCCACCTGCACCGCCGCTGTGGAAAGCCCGGCCACGACCGTTGAGGACATCATCCAGGAAATTTTGATCGCGAAAATATCCGAACGGGGCGCTACCCGGCTCGACGACCGCCTTTCCGAAGCCGCGATGGAAGACCGCAAAAAAAACGGCTACTTCTAATACCCGGAATGAGAAGGATTTAAAAGAAAAAAGAATTACAAAGAACTGACCATGAATATTTTAAAATTTATAACTGCAGGAAGTGTTGACGATGGAAAGAGTACGCTCATTGGCCGCCTGCTCTTTGATTCCAATGCAGTATCGCACGATGTGCTGGAAACGCTGGAGCGCCAGAGCCGCAACAAAGCGGACGGCGAACTCGACCTGTCGTTGCTCACCGATGGCTTGCGCGCAGAACGCGAACAGGGCATCACCATTGATGTGGCTTATAAATACTTTACCACCCCGCACCGGAAATTCATCATCGCCGATGCACCCGGCCATGTGCAGTACACCCGCAATATGGTTACCGGCGCCTCCAATGCCGATCTGGCGATCATCCTCGTGGATGCGCGTCAGGGAGTAGTGGAGCAAACACACCGGCACAGTCTTGTGGCTTCTTTGATGGGCATCCCTCAAATTGTGCTGGCAGTCAATAAATTAGATTTAGTTGAGTACAGCGAAGAACGCTTCTATAAGATTGCGGCAGCTTACAAAGAGCTGGCCAAAAAGCTAAACTTGCACAACATCACCTTCATCCCGATCAGCGCCTTAGCGGGCGATAATGTCGTGCAACCATCGGTCAATATGCCCTGGTACCTTGGGCCTACCCTGCTTCAGCACCTTGAAACGGTGGAAATCGAACCGGAAGCCGATCACGACGCGCCCCGTTTTCAGGTGCAATACGTCATCCGGCCCAAATCGAACGAATGGCACGATTACCGGGGCTACGCCGGAAGCCTGCGCAGTGGCATTTTTCGCCGGGGCGACCGCGTAGTCGTGTTGCCCGCAGGCATAGAAACAGAAATCGTGGCCATCGAAGTGAACCAAGAACAGGTGGAGGAAGCTTTTGCCCCGCAGCCTTTGGTGGTGCACCTTGCACACGATATTGATATTTCGCGGGGGGATACCATTGCGCGCGCCGATGCACAACCTGCTGTTGCACAGGATTTGGAAGCTACGCTTTGCTGGATGAGCGAACGCCCGCTCCGGCCTGGCGATAAATTGCTGTTGCGGCAAAATTCCGCCACGGTGAAAGCCATTGTCAAGTCCATTGAATATCGGGTGGATGTACACACTTTCGACCACCTTCCCGACGACAAACTGCAACTCAACGACATCGGGCTGGTGCGCTTGCGAACCGCACAACCTTTGGTTTTTGATGCTTATCAGCAAAACCGGCACAGCGGCGGCTTTATTCTGGTGAACGAAAACACCTACGATACCGTAGCGGCAGGGATGCTGGAATGTACAACCGAACTCCAGTTCGGTTGATGCACCATGTACCGCCGAACTCCAGATCGGTCGTTAAAAAGTTAAACGTAAGATCATAAAAACAGCAAAACAGACCATGCACCATCAAATACCTGCTTCCTATCAATCCCTCCTCAAACACCCCGAGTTGATCGTCGTCGGCGCGGGAATCGGCGACCCTGAACTGCTGACCATCAAGGGATTGAAAGCTTTGCAACAAGCCGACGTCGTACTCTACGATGCCTTAGTAAACGAAGCCCTGTTGCAGCACGCGCCCGCCGATGCCATCCGCATTTATGTTGGAAAACGGCGCGGCAAAAAATCCCATACCCAGCCAGAAATCAATGAACTGATTGTGGACTGTGCGCGGGCTTTTGGAAAAGTGGTTCGACTGAAAGGGGGCGACCCTTTTGTATTTGGGAGAGGGATGGAAGAGTTGCAGTACGCACAGGAACAGGGCCTTGAAGTGTCTTATATTCCCGGCGTTTCGAGTGCCATTGCAGCGCCTGGTTTAGCCGGAATTCCGGTTACCCTGCGGGGTGCCAGTCGTGGTTTTTGGGTATTGACGGCCACGACAGATACCGGCGAGCTGAACCCGGAAATTTATGAAGTGGCCCGCACAAACGCGACGGCGGTCGTCCTGATGGGGCTTGCCAAACTCCCCGAAATCACAGAGGCATTCGCGCAAAACGGCAAACCAGAACTCCCGGTTGCCATCATTCAAAATGCTTCTTTACCACAACAGCGAACGCTGGTTGGCCGTGTTTCGGACATTGCCGAAAAGGCCGCGCTTTCGGGTATTGGCAGCCCGGCAGTGATTGTTGTTGGGGAAGTGGTTGGCCGGTTGTTAAACAGTACTCGCTTATTGCACCATAAAACGTTTACACCATGACCAAGATCGCAACGGCGCCGATTGGCCGGTTTGATGAAGCTTTATTGAAAAAGCTGAGTTTGGAACACTCGGCTGAGCAACAGCTTTGGCTCAGCGGTTTTTTGTATGGGTTGGCCACTGCCGGGCAACCCGCCGAGGCTGTCGCACCGGTGCAGCAATCGCATGTGCAGGCGCCGAAAGTGCAAATATTGTACGGCTCTCAAACCGGCAATAGCAAAAAAGTAGCCCAAAAGGTCGCTGCGCTGGTTCAGGAACAAGGCTGGGATGTGACGGTTACGGATTTGGCCGATTACGCAACCAAAAACCTGAAAACTACTCAAATTGCATTGTTTGTGGCCAGTACGCAGGGAGAAGGCACGCCGCCAACCGCTGCGGAATCCTTTTATGAATGGCTGCATAGTGCGCGGGCGCCGAAACTTCCTGACCTTCAGTTTGCAGTATGCAGTCTGGGCGACAGCAGCTACCTGAAGTTTTGCCAAACGGGTAAAGACTTCGACGCCCGGTTGGAAGCCTTGGGCGCGAGCCGTCTTGCTCCGCGCGTTGATTGCGATTTGGACTATGAAGACGCGGCTGAACAATGGGCGGCTGCAGTTGTGAGTCGCCTGAAAACGGTGGCCGGGGCGCAACCCGTTGCCGTCTTGAAAGAACAATTACCAACACCTGCCTACGTGGCGGGATTCAATCGGAAAAACCCATACCAAGCGCCGGTACTGGAAAAAGTCCGGCTCAACGGCCGGGGCTCGGCAAAAGAAACGTACCACATAGAATTGGGGCTGGAAGAATCGGGATTGGTTTATGAACCGGGCGATTCGCTCGGTATTCTGGCGCACAATTCGGATCGGTTGGTGGAACAGGTGCTGGCTGCAGCCAAATTATCGGGCGCGGAGCAG
>Ga0209573_1000791_pt1 | contig 58027 bp, 46 predicted proteins | sample TNRBio252014_DNA_FD_185870 | JGI IMG/M metagenome (GOLD analysis project Ga0209573, IMG submission 185870) | Wastewater treatment Type I Accumulibacter community from EBPR Bioreactor in Madison, WI, USA - TNR Reactor_6/25/2014_ DNA (SPAdes)... | ecosystem: Engineered > Bioreactor > EBPR >...
CAGACCAGCGTGAAGTTTATCCGCTGGGTAGCTGTGCACCTCTGGAAAACCGTCTCGCTACAACGCGCCTCTGTGGCCCTCGCAGTCCTCTACGCACGCCTTTGAAACCCTCATCTTTGGACACCGTTGCAGAATGCTATTCGTGTGCATCCCCACATAAACTCCCGTCAAAGCCTTCACCCCGACTAGCGGGTACACAGGCTCGGATTCCTTGACCTTGTTAGCCCCGACAGTCGGGGAGTTGGGAGGAGATTCGGCGGGGCTTATGATGAACGAAATCCCTCAAACGGGAAAGCTGTCAACTATTGATACATTGTAACTTTGTTCTGTGAGTCGCACGTCCAGACCGCGCGTATTTCAATTTCCTTTCGCGCCACTCTCGACAGCGTCCATCTGCTTTTCTATACCATAGGATGCAGACTTATATATGAGCGCCGTTCCAGCTCCGGTCAGTGCCACTCCAAATGCCCAAGACTTATATGCATAACCTCCTACAATTCCACCCCCAATGAGCGTCGCTCCGCCTAAATACATGCCAAATGCAACAATATCCCCTGAATGCTGGTCTACCCAGCCGTAAGCATAGCCGACATGATATGCCGGCGCTAACCACCCGTGCTTTTCCCACGCAGAGTGGGCCTGCTGATTGAACACATATTGCATTGATCCATATATCGCACCGTTTTCAAAAGAGCCTCCTGTGGCTGAAGCCACTACCCCGCCAACCAGGGCTGCGGCACCAGCTTGGGTGGCAAAGCTGTCGGGGACGTGCGCATCGATATAGGGCGACGAAACGGCTGCTATCGCACCGCTGACAAATCCACTCTTGAAGTTGTCGCCACGAATGATGCTGCTGATCCCTCCGCCGAAGCCGTGAGCGGTGCCCTTGAGGGCGAGTTTTCCAGCCACATTGAGATTTGATCCCTTGAGGAACTGATCGGAGGTAAGCCCTCCTTGAGCGAAGGCTTCTCCGATGCCAAACGTGATTGCCCCGGTGAGGGCTCCCTGCCAGGCGCCATTGAGAGTGGTGGTCAGGATTTGGCCTATATCTCCGCCATTGATCCCCGCGTTGACAAAGCCTCCGACAGCTCCGCCCGCGGCACCTGACAGGATGGCATTCAGGAATGTGCCCGTCCCACCCGTGGCCATGATTGTCATCGTAACGTAAGCCATTGTCACCAAGGTCTTATAGTTCTTCTGAACCCAACTACCGACCTTGCGGAGTTGCTTGATGGCGGCATTGAAGATTCCCTTGCCAATCCCGGCCAATACTTTGAAACCTGACTTGACCCAATTGAAGGGATTCACAGAAAAGTAACCCGATGGATCCGTCAGTGTCAGGGGATTGTTCTGGACATACGAGTAGCGATTGCAGTGCTCCACACTCCCCGCGTTCTGGACGACGGGGTCCGCCTCAAGCATGCGGCCGATAAGCGGGTCGTACAAGCGGCCGCCCATGTGTACGAGACCCAGTGCATCGAGTTCGAGGTGGTCGGTGAAGCCTCGCGCCGTCCACGCACTTGCGGCCAGCGGGGGAGAGCCCGACTGCCAGTCCGTCCGCCGTTTGTGGCCCCAGGCATCGTAACTGAATCGCTCGAGCAGCGCACCTGCCGCGCTGGTGATGGATTCGATGCTCCCGAGATGATCACGATGCAGGTATGCCGTGGAAGCCTGGTTCAACCCGGAACTGATCTGGCGCTGCACCACCGCCACTGCGCTCTCCCCCGCAAAGATGGTGCAGTTCAACTCAACCTCATTCACCTCCGGCGTGGAGGTGTCCAGATCGTGGATCTTCTTCTCAAAGAGGCCGCCGAGATAGAAAGAAGTGACCCGGGTGAACCCATCCTCCGCCACCTGCCTGGCGAGCCCGAACTGGCTGTCATAAAGAAACGCCACATTGAGACTGCCGCGAGTGATCAAGCCCGGTTTGTTGTAAGAGGTGTTCGCCAGGATGCGGTCGCCGGTCTGCGCGACGTTGCCATCCGCGTCGTAGCTCAAGCCCAAGGCGGACGGGCCGCTGCCCACTGAGGTGACCGCGTGGTTGTTGGCTGCGTAGAGATAGCTTCCGATGTCCGACTTCGACGTCAGGTTGCCTTTCGCATCGTAACTGTAGAGCGCGGAGGCTTGACCATTGAGGGAACTTCCTGTGACGCGGTTGACGCCGTCATAGGTGAACGACTCGGCTTGGCCGATCCTTCCATTCGATCTCTGCACCAAATTGCCGACATTGTCCCTCTGATAGCCAAAGTCCTGAATCACAGTGCCACCCTTCTCACTGTGCTGGGACAAGAGCCAGCCTCGTGAATCGTCAAAGGTGCGCGTCGTCTCCACACCGTTCCCCATCCTCTCCGTGACAACGTTGTTCCAGCGGTCGTAGCCCAACGCGGTCCAGTAGACTGAACCGCTCGATTCATCCTTAACGGACGCCAAATTACCAAGGACACCGTATTCATACACCACGGAAAGTCCGGTGGGATACGTGATTTTACTCATCCTGCCCAGTGAGTCGTACCCAGTCTGAAGATCGAAAACCTCGCCCTGGATGATCTTGCGATGCAGTGCCGGCCTCCCCAAACTGTCATAGGCAATCGATTCTGTGCATCCGCTGTCGCTGGTCGTGGAAGCAATGCGACCGATGCCCGCACCCGGCGCCGTGTCGTAGATCCAAGAAGTCGTGCCCTCGCCAGGTGCATTGCTGGTTCTAGTCAAACTGCGACCGAGAACATCATATGTGAAGACAGTGCGGTGCCCGCGGGCATTATCAGTGTAACGCACTTCTCCAAGTGCATTGTAGGCGGTCACAATCGGCTGGGATTGGTTGGGATCCTGGATTGACAGCCGTCGCCCGGCCAGATCGTAGGTCATGGTGGTAACCAAACCGGCAGCCTGGGTCTGAATCAGATTTCCAATGGCGTCGTACAGAAAAGTCACCAGCCTGCCGGCGGCATCCTGGGAACCTAAGACCTCATCGCGGGCGTTGTAATAGGTGATGGTGGTGTGGCCATTTGCATCGGTGGCCTCACTTGCGCGGCCCATGCTGAACGTGTACCCCAGTTGTGACTGAAGGAGAGCGCGCTCCGCCGCGGAAATACCCCGATACACCCACGACTCCGATGTCAAATTTGGAAGGGTGGCGTTAAGTGTCTGCCCCACCTGCCTGCCCTTGTCGTCATAGTCCGCCTGGTAATACGAACTTAGTTGTCCCCCTAGCGACGCTTGGTCGAGGCTATAGTTCATCGGGTTGCCCTGAACCCCAACGCGTCCCGTAGCAGCGTGAGTTTGTGATACATGGTACTGCACACCATTGGCGTTGTAACTGGTCCGGTACACTTCGCGCACGTGGCGATCAAAGCCCATCACAGCAGGCGGCGAGCCATCGAATTTCTCCACAGCACGCAGCCCCTCGCTGATTCCGTTGCCGGTGCCTTTGAAGAACGCGAAATTACCTGTGAGCCCGGTCGGTGCCTTTTCAAACGTCTTCCTGCCAAAAGCATCGTATTCGAACTCGGTCCGCAGCCCATTATCGTCCTCAGTCCAGAGGGGTTGCCGGTGGGCAGCGTCCATGATCATTCGCATCTCATGGCCGATTGCATTGACCTTCAGGCGTTGGAACCGCCCACTGCCATCGTAAACCAAGCGCTCGGACCGCGTCTGAAAGTCAGAGCCTGAAAGTGTCGTCAAGGTGATGTTGCCGACGGGATCGCGCTGATACTCTTCGCGAACCTCGAGCGGCGTTCCTGGTTCTTTGATCTGCGCGGCTAGCGCGCCGGACGCAGTATCGTACTCGTATTCCACCGTTCGGGTGATGGCAGTTTGACCTGGCCTGACGGAGGTGACTTTCGTTTGAATCGGTTTGCCTACGATCCATTTTCCGCCCGACGCAATGTTGAGGAACTGGTTGGTGGTGCCTTGGTGCTGCCCGTCGGGATAGTCAACCGTGGTCGCGATAACATTACCGAAGACTTCTTCCATCGAGGTTGTCGTCGTCATTAGGCTGGTCTGGGTGCCGTCTGACTCGTATCTGGCGTCCAACACTGTCGCCGGAAATACAAAGAACGGTGACAACGCATCGGGAGGCTGTGGAGGAGTCCAGCCCGGAGTGGCATACGATGTTGAAGTCCGATGGAGGAGTTGCCCGCTTGCAGAAACGATATCAACACGGGTGGCGGTTCCGGCCAGTGGTGCATCTTGGCTCATCGTAGTGGTCGAGACCAAGCCTGTGGCGGTATCGGTCACCTCATACCACTCGAATCCGTTGGGCGACCGATGAAGCGGATCGAGCGTCGAGTTGCCGTAGCGATACTCTTTGCGCCCTTCACCGGACTTTCCGCCAAACGAGGCCACGCACCAACGCGGTTCCGTAAAGGGAATGGAATCTGTCTGCGGAGTGGAAAGCGCCTGTAGAGGAACATGAGTGTAGAAAGGGCGGACATCATTGGGGTTGCTCTGCAACAGCGATTGGTATGAAATTGAGGTTTCAGTTCCACTGCTCTCGATCACCCGAGTCATCAGCGCTGGAGAATGGACAGTGCTTGGGAAAATCCTGCGTCCAGAGCTGCTGTTCTCCACCAGATCCGGACAACCGTCTCCATTCATATCAAGAAACGCAGCATTTGACGCAGGAACAGGCAGGATGTGACCGGGCTCGGTTGACTCAACCCATCCAAAACCACTATTCAAAAAGGTCCGTTTTGGTCCTGTGGCCGGTGCGTGAACCCAGTCAATGAGTCCGTCAGCATTAACGTCCTGCAGAATCAATGCGTTGGAATTCGACTCCTTAAAGTCCATTGGTGGAGTGAAGTCCGCATACGGTTCTCCGGCAGTCGAGTTGGCAAGAACCCATCCGGAGCCCGTATTCAGGTAGGCCGTCGGACTCGCACGGTCCGCCTGCTGCCCATTCTCGCGGGAATAGACGAGATCGGGGAGTCCGTCCGCGTTCAGGTCAACAAACCGAAATATGCCGCGCTGGGCATCCAAGGCCTTCGCTGCCAACGACTGATACATGTAGGCCAGCGCCGGACCTGATCCAATGGGGTAAACACCTGATTTTGGCGTGGTGACGTCAAGGATCGGACTCTTCAAGCTGGAATAGATCAGTGGAAGTGGGAGGTTGTACCCCCCACTTCCCCCGGTGAATCCGCTTGGAGAATTGAGAAAAGTCCTACGTGAAAATCCAGAAAACTGAGTAGTGCCCTCAAACTGCTCTCCATAAATCAGATCCAGGTAGCCATCTCCATTCAAATCAACCAAACGCGCTCCGGTCTCATAGACGGAACCACCGAAGCTGTAGGCAAGATAAGTGTATGTCCATCTAAAATCAATCATCACACGCGGAGGCACAAATGTGGTGTCGTCGACAAAGCCTTGTCCGGTATTGAGCCGGTTCCGATAAACCGGCTCATTGGTTCCAATTTTGACCCAGTAAAGATGGTCTATCAACCCGTCCCCATTGATATCCGTCAGTTCGGATTCAATCCCGCCATTGAGATGGTCCACGATGGGATCGACCGGGAGATATTCTGGTGCGACCACCCAACCCTCGACGGATGGAGAGTTCAGGTACGCCTGATAGACGGGTGAACCGCTGGATGGCTGATAGCCTCGGATGAGGTCCACCAAACCATCATTATTCAAGTCAACCATCCGAGTTCCCATGTCCAGTCCACTCGAATTGGTAAACGGCATGTCCGCGGGAACCTGGTATTTCCCCGTTACCTGGATGAACGGCGTCGCCGACGAAACGTTGCTTTGGTTCATCCAGGTGGCGGTAGTCGTTCCTTGGCGACGGACGATATCAATGAGACCGTCACCATTCACGTCTGCAAAACGAACGCCAGTGTCTTGGTTGCTGGAGTTCGAGAGAACTACAGGGTGATTGTAGGCCGAGGCTGAAAAACCCTCTCCCTCGCCCACCGCCTTGTGGCGTGTATAGTCGAACACAAGATTTCGCAGGCCTGACTTACCCGCATTCCGGGCGTACTCAGTGAGCCCACACAAGAGCGCGGGGCGGGAACGATACGACACTTGATCCCATTCAGGAGCCCCATCATACAGGCTCCTAACATCTTCCTCTTCTTCGAACACCTTTCGGTCATAGTGCAAATTGTACGTCTTGAAAGCAGCGGCATTTGTCGGAGCCTCCGACAGCACCGCCCCAAAGGGTGCCACAAAGGTTTGGATGCCGCGAATCACAAAGCCTTCCACCACGGCGGCCCCATTGATGAAGGCAGTCTGGGCACTAGCCAAGGGGACGTCCAGACCTGTCTGAGGATCGATCATATAGGTCAAATTGGTGCTCTGCGGATTTGCCTGTACCCAGTCAAATTCAACGCCAGCCACCCAGTTTGACTCACCTGTATTCGATTTGAGGAAGCCATCGATCCTAGCTATCCGAAACTGCCCCTCCGATGGTTCAGGCCCACCCGGCTCGTGTGCCAGTAGATCATAAGTGAGCTCGACTCGGTTGCCGAAAGCGTCCTCAATCCTTTTCAATTGCCAAACCGTGACCGCTTGATCTTCCCGTGTCAAAGCAGTGGGTTTTATTGTCAAGGTGGGCCCTGGCTCGCCAGTAAGCGACCCGAAGACCAAAAGTTTCCCGTCTTTGGTCTGCACCCGCCATTCCAAAGGCGCACCGTGACGCTGACCATGACTGGTCACACGGGCAAAGATATTGCGATAGGTCCGGTACTCCGTGCCATCGCCACCGTAGGGTCCAGCGGATCCGCTTTCGCCAGGAACAGCAATCAATCGGTTGCCATCAAGGTAAAAAACATCGTTGGAATCATAGTCCACTGGATCGTAGTAGCCATCATCGGCAAGTGTGGTCGGACCCCGGGTGATGCGGGATAAGCCCGATAGATCCCACCCGTAACCGGCATCGCCCATCCCTGCCGCACTGTTGTATTCCAAGGCCAACGGCAACAGGCTCGAAATCTCTGGCGGCACATCCATTGGCACGGTGGCTTCCAGGCTGCCTTGAGGCGACACTGAAAATGAGAAGGGAATGTTCCCATTGAAATCAGGGCTGTTGTCTCTGAGATCGCTCGGTCCCGCTGGCACCTCAGGTGGTACTGCGAGGAACTGCACATAAGACGGGCCATAACGGCCATTACTGTTTGGATTGGTCGGATCGGTCCCGTCTAAAAACTCCTGGAGATCAGAAAATCCATCCTGATCAAAGTCGGAAACGCTGGAATCGAAAGCCGCTAGGGGATTAGTGGTGCCAAAATGAGCCAACTCCCAGCTATCGGGTTGACCGTCCCCATCCGCATCGCTGAACGGCTGCACGACATCGAAGCGGATGGGGACATTACTGTAACCGAGGGTTGGAGAGCTTCTGACCGTCCCCCAATACCAAATGGTGCCGTCGCGACGACGTGCAAACCCCGTGTCCGCCCCTGCGGCAATATCCACGATGTTGGAGAGTGTGGAGATCTTCTGGGGCATCTCCCGATAGGTTCCTCCCGGACCATCACCAAGCTGCCCCACATCATCATTTCCCCACGACCAAACTTCTCCGGAATCAGTCATCGCCAGTGAAAAATGAGTGCCCGCAGCCACTTTGATCACACCGGCTGGCAAACCGCCGACCTGTGCAGGTGTCGCATCTGTGGCAGGACGGCTGCCTCCGGATTCTGTAATACCCAGCGCACCATAGAGGTTGCGCCCAAACGTCACGACTTGCTTCGATCCCCCTATGAAAGCGATGGCAACCGTATGCTCCTCGCCGGCTGCCACATCATACCAGTTGTACAGGTTCTCGTTCTTGACGGGAACTGTTTCTTTTCCGCCCATTGTACCCAATCCCAATTGCCCGTAAGTATTGTCACCCCAGACGTAGCACTCCTCGCTTTGGGACAAAGCGATCACATGCATGGGTGACGTGAACAACACACTAGGATCGAAGGTCGAGCATGAAACTGCGATCATGGGTGGCAGCCCTGGAACCATCGCAGGTTGCCAGTACCCGACACGCCCCAATTGACCGTTGCTGTTGCTGCCCCAAGAGAACATCTGGCCATTGCTGTTGATCGCGAAGGAGGCATTCGTTCCTCCTTCAATGCGAACGATCGGTCCACTCAATCCGGGGACCATCATGGGCGTTGAAATAGTTGTCTGCAACGCACCTGCCTGCCCGGAAGAGGAGGCGCCCCAAGCATAAACGCCTCCATCTTGTGCAATAGCTAGTTGATGGCGAGATCCTGCCGCCACTGCCCGCCAGGATCCTTCTGCCGCAAGCGCCTCCAAACCCCCGGTCGACAATCCGCTCAATCCCCATGGATGGATGTAGCCCTGTTGATCCAAGCAGAGCCCATGCACATCGCCAGCGCCGAGTGTGCCATGTAACTGCTCAAACTCGACATACTTGACTGCCGGCTTACTCAACCGCCCTTGGAAACTAGCAATGGCCGTGATCCAGACAGACTTGTCAAGCGGAAGAGGTATGTTGGCGTAGGAGGGGCTTGCAACTGTGGGCACCGCACCTTCAAGACTATAGTGAATCGTGGCACCCGTTGTAGATGTCGTGAAGGAAACCTCAGGTCTCTGATGGGACGCGTAGGCATCCGTAGTCATGCCAGTGAAGTCCGATACCGGGTTTGGAGAAACGACAATTTCCGGCGGAGGGAGAAACGGATCCAATGATTTACAGAAAAACGTGGTAGAGACACGAGCCCCTCCACCATAGTCGCTTCCGTCTGCAGGAGTGCTCATCAGTATCGCCGTTACAAACAGCGTCTTTCGCGTAGCCGGCGCAGTCAAATGAACAGAGGCAACGCCATTAGCATCAGTAGCCATGCTCTGCATGTGTGCGCCTGTCGTGTCTTGCGTTTCCCATGGGGGGAGATCAGGTGTCGGCACCCAAAGTCCTCCAGATCCCGCCACCGGCACTTCGTATTGAATGGTTGCTCCGCTCACAGGAAGGAATTGCCCTCCCTCAAGTTTGGTCACTCTTATACGAAGGGCTTCATCAAAGATCGTTTCACCGACAGTCGATTGCTCGTCACCGCTGATTTTTTCAATCCGGTAAGAACCAGGCCATGCGCTGGAAGTGGGGTCCGTGCCAAAGCGAAACTCATCCGCATCAAAAGCTCCGTCGCCATCTGTGTCCATTTTGTTCGAATTCGTGCCGAGCAAAGACTCTTCATAGTCGGTCAGTTCATCTCCGTCTGAATCCGTCTCCCCCACCATCCGCACACGGAAAAAGCACTGTTCCATGCCGGTGGTTGAGAATGTGATGCTAGCGTCAACACCATTACCTGTTACATCCGTCGCCCCTGTTGATCCCCAACTCACCAAGTCAGACGTTTTCTCCACATGGTAGATTTTTCCTGGCTTCGTCGGCCATGAGAGGATTGTCGTCCCCCCACCTCCACGAGTGACCCGAGGATTCAGGAATTGAGATCCAGATCGGGGATCACTCCCAAACTGCGCCTCCACCAAATTCGAGAAACCATCACCATCGAAATCAAGCGCACCCGAATTCGCGGGAATGCCATGCAAAAACTGCCAGACGTCCGACATGCCATCATAGTCCCTATCGATAGCAATGACTCTCTGTGGCGGCGCGAGGCAAAGCGAGAGATAAGCCGCGAAGGTAACAGTGGCTGTCCATTCCTGGAAGGTTTTAATACCGAAGGTTCCCCTAGACATGAGCTAGAGTAAAGGTCAATAAACGGTCCTGTGTCAATCGCTTTCAATGGGTAGCCCTTAAGTTGTAGGACCTAAATTGCGTAGACGCTAGCTATCTAGTCCATTGCGGAAGTTTACACCGGTCGAGCAAGGGACAGAGACAGATGTCTGGCACCATTTTACTTGCCGCATCCTCCAAGATCCGAACCACCAGCCGCAGACGGGCCACATCGTCCACGGCTGGTTGCTCCACCCCTTGGCTCCTCAGCTCACCACCACCTCATCCGGGGCGCTGGCGGGGCCATTCCGCGCAGGGCTGAAAGGCCCCCACCGCCATCGCTGCCGGTCGGCCTGTCGTCCGTCACCTTCCTTGGCTTTGACAGAATCGCGCTGCGACGGTGCAAGACGCCGTTGCTCCGTGACAGAACCGCGTTGCGACGGTGCAACACGCCGTTGCGCCGCGACAGAATCGCGCTGCGACGGTGCAACGCGCCTTTGCGCCGTGACAGAACCGCGCTGCGACGGTGCAACGCGCCTTTGCGCCGTGACAGAACCGCGCTGCGACGGTGCAACACGCCGTTGCGCCGCGACAGAACCGCTCTGCGACGGTGCAACGCGCCGTTGCGCCGTGACAGAATCGCATTGCGACGGTGCAACACGCCGTTGCGCCGTGACAGAATCGCATTGCGACGTTGCAACACTCCGTTGCGCTGCGACAGAACCGCGCTGCGACGTTGCAACACGCCGTTGCGCCGAGACAGAACCGCGCTGCGACGTTACAACACTCCGTTGCGCCGAGACAGAACCGCGCTGCGACGTTGCAACACTTCGTTGCGCCGGTCCGCCAGATGGATGTGGGCTGGCGTGTTTGGCGGGGGGTGCCTTGATTCACCCCAGAGGATCGTTGACAGGCTTGGGTGAGATCACGGTCTTCCTCACAGGTATCACACTGCGAATCCGGGGAGGACGGGCATGGTACGGCGAACTGTCCCCAGTGAGCCGATGATTGAGAGGAGAAAGTGACGAAACAGGGCTGTGCATGGCGCTGCCTCTGCAGCGGGCCTTTCGCTTCCCAATCTCCGGCGCTGTGAGGACACAGCGCCCTACCCTGCCGCCCTTCACCCCAGATCGGCGACGGCACCCGCCAATCCTGCACTGGACAAATACCCGTGCAAAAGGCGCTGCCTGCCGGGACAGGGCTGGACACAAGGATTGACATTATGACTGCGATTGGACAGTCTGGGGCAGAATCTAGCCAAAAAGCGTCTGCCAAAAGCCGCCGCTCTACCAGAAGTAATTTTTTCATCGCGATGAACTCAGCCACCACTCCCAAACGACCCACGCTCACCTTGATGATGGCCATTTACGCTGTTTGGATCGGCTCCATTATCGCGATCTTTACGATTCCAAGCCTCTCGTTCTTGGGCGTTTTGGCGGCAGCCTTGGTGCTCTTCGTCTGGCTGCCCTACTGGGCCAGAACGAACTGGTCCTTTGTGGTTGAAGACATGCCCGCCACTTATGCCACGATCATTGTCTCCGTGATCCTTATGGTGCTGCTGGGATTCATCTTTCGCTATGATGCCAACACCATCGGATTTCGTCTCGTGCAGTCTGGCTGGCTGGAGCCGCGCGAGCTTGGGCGGTTGAACGGGATTGAGTTCGTGCTGCACATGGGCGTGTTCTTCAGCATCTACCCGACTGGGCGCTGGCTCCGCCGGGTTTTTGCTCGGACGCCCTCAAAGAGCGAGGCAAGTCCCGTTTCGCGATAACTCGCGCCAACCCAACCAGTGACAGCGCCGGATTTGCCGTTGCCCACCTTCGTGAAGATTGGCAAGAAACTGATCGAACTGAACAAACTCGATTTTTACAAGGAGACCAATCGCTATGGCATCAGGAGTTAGTGACCCAGTACTCGGAGGAATCACCTTTGGGGGCATCAAGCTCGCAGGTTATTGCTTTGCCGCCTACATGAACTCTCTCCGCTATCAGCGGTCACCGACCCATTGGTTTCGGATCGGGGTGACTCGGACGCTGATCGGTCTGGCCTTCGGATATCCGTATTTCCATTGGGCGAAGTCAGCCACTGAGAGTCTGACATTCATGCTGGGGCTGATCCCGATTCGAATGATCGAGTGGCTGTTGCTGATCATCCTATTCTACGACCGTAAGCTCACCAATCGGCCCAAAGCTCTCGGGGTCGCCGCGACCGGCACCGTTTGGTCATTCGCACTCGACCTTCCTGCGGCTATCGGATTCGTCGTGGTGGGTGGATTCTGGATTTGCTGATCGAACGACCGCAGGCACCGCTGGATGCTGCTTGTGACGGCGGCGGGTGTGGACGATGGGTGCGGGCAATGGATGCTTTTTTCAACACTCTCGGGGACTCGGTATTGGCGGCTTGGCGGGGGGAGAACTTTTCTCTGGAGAGCTTCCCTGGCATCGCCTGTGCGGCGCTGGAGGCGCTGCCGCCGGCGGTGCATGTGGATCTGACGGCCTTGATGCGGGATTTCCTGCTCAACGATGCGCAGCCCCAGCAGTCGATGTCTGGCTTTGGGCAACCGGAGCTGGTGGCCTATCATCATCCGCGCTTCTACATCCAGCTGCTCTTCTGGCTGGAGGGGACGACGGACATCCATCAGCACGAATTCTCTGGGGCCTTTCATGTGATGACGGGGTCCAGCATCCACGCCCTGTATGGCTTTGAAAAGGCGCGCCCGATCACGCCGCACTTCCGGGTGGGGGAGGTGAAGATGCGGGAGATCGAGCTGCTGGAGACGGGTCGCACGGTGCCGATCATCTCTGGCCAGGGGTGCATCCACTCCCTCTTCCACCTGGACACGCCCTCCGTGACGGTGGTGGTGCGCACCCAGCATGATCCGGGGACGGGCCCGCAATTTAACTACCTGCCACCCCATGTGGCGATGGACCCTGTCTTTAACGATGAACTGACGATGCGCCGCAAACAGCTCCTGGATGTCTTGGAGCAGATCGAAGACCCGGCCTACGCGGAACTGGCGCTGCAAATGATCGCTGACCTGGACTTTGAACGCGGCTTTTTTATCCTGCAACACTGCATGGGCACCCTGCAAAACCTGGGCGAGTGGGAGGCGGCCCTGGCGGCCTTTGAAGGGAAGCATGGCGACCTAGCGGCAGGCATCGGCGCGACGCTGGCGGAAGGGCTGCGGCGGCAGATCATCAAGGACATGCGCAGTTGCATCACGGACCCAGAGCATCGCTTCTTCATCGCCCTGCTGATGAATGTGCCGACGCGCAAGGACCTGTTGGCACTGACGCGCCTGCGCTTCCCCGACGTCACGGCGGAGGAAACCATCGGCCGCTGGGCGGAGGAGCTGATGGTCGAGACCGACGCGGGCATCTCCAGCCTCGATGCCTGCTTCCCCGCCAGTCTGGACGTGGCCGCCGAGGACCAGCCCGAGGTCTTCATCGCGGCCTTCCGCCACTGGATGAAGGGCGGCAAAAAGATCCCCGCCGCCCTCCGCCAATGCTCTGCGGCAGACCTGCGGGAGCTGAACACGAGCTTTGCAGAATCGAGCCTGGGAATCCTGGCGGGGTGAGGGGCGGGTGGGGGTCGGGTGGTTAAAGGCGGCCCTTTCTTGCGATTGCCGCCCTTACCTTGTCTTGCCTGCTGATTATTTGGATTCGATTGCTTGAATTGAAGTCGCAAATGAGGCCAAATGGGCGGAGTCGCCCTGCCACCTTCGCATGAGTCGGTCTCCACACGATGCCTCAAACCCTACCCAGCCGCATCTGGCTGCTGGCGCGCCTGTGCTCAAGCTCAAGTCTGCCACGGCGCGTGCAGACGCGGCTGATCGGCGGGCGGCGGGTCTGCCGCAGCTCCAATTGCGGTCTGCTGGCAGTCGCGATGCGGAGGCGCAAGGTGCCGCTACCCAGCCCGCTGGAGATGCGGGCGGTCAGCTGAAGTTACGACCCAAGGCGGAGGCGGCCGATCCCGCCAGCCGCAATGGAGCAGGGGCAGAGGGCGGTGCGATGGCTGCGCGGATCCGCCTGCCTGCGGCGACTGCCAGCGCCAGTGCCAGCCCTGAAGTGGTGCCTGAGTCCAAACCGATCTTCGCTTCTGCGCAGCCCAGCGCGGTGCCCCAGACTCCGGACTCAGGGGTGCGACCAGCCGAAGCGGCGGCGACGGCCTCCCAAGCTGGCACGGCTGGCGGCAAGCCTTCCTCCGGCACTCTCCGCCTGCGCAAGAAGCAGGAGGCCGTCATCGAAGGGGGGCGCGATGTGCCGCTCCAGCGGGTTGAACGGCCAGAGTGCTGCAATTGCCAGGTCACGTTTGCGGTCGATGAAGAGCTGCCGCCGTTAACGCGCATCGACTGCCCACGGTGTGGTGCGCGGCAGGTGGTCCCGGCACTCATTGATCACTTCATCCTCGAACGCGAACTGGGGCGGGGTGGGATGGGCGTGACGTATCGGGCCTTTGATACGAGTCTCCAGCGCAATGTGGCGGTCAAACTGATCTCTGAACGGCGGGCCAATGACCGATCCCAAATTGCGGGAATGATCGCGGAGGCGCGCCGCGCTGCCACGCTGTCCCACCCGCACATCGTACCCATCTATTCGATCGGGAGTGTGGAGGGCATGCCCTACATCATCATGGAGCTCCTCTCTGACAATCGCTTCCTGCGGCCCGTGCTGAAAAAGATCCAACTTGGCGAGGCCTTTGCCCTGGAGACAGGCCGCGATATCGCCCGTGCCCTGGCGGAGGCAGCGGCGCATGGGCTGCTGCATCTGGATGTGAAGCCAGCGAACATCCTGCATGACCGCTTTGGGGTGGCCAAGCTGATTGACTTTGGCCTAGCCTGCGATCTGAATGACCGTGGCACCTACGGCATGGGCACCTGCCTTTACATGGCCCCAGAACGGCTGCGACACCAGGGGCAGGACTTTCGCTCCGACCAATACAGCCTGGGCCTGACGCTGTGGCACGCGCTAGCGGCGCGTGCCCCCTACGCGGCACCGGACCAAGAAGCACTGGCCGCTGCGATCTTGCGGGATGCCCCGCCGATCCTGAACCAGATCCGCCCGGACCTCCTGGACTGGACGGCGGGCTTGATTCACAAGATGATCGCTTACGAGCCGGAGGACAGATACCAAGATTACGATCAACTCATCCGCGCCTTTGACATGGTTTTGGAGGCGCTAAAAACTCGCAGCCAGCCATGACTACCAACGCCAGTGACACTCAAGACCTGGGGCCGCAGCAGGGCGCTGTGCCCGTAACTGAAAGCGACGTCGCCCGAGTCGGGGGCATCGATCTGGAGAGCAGCCAGTATTACCAAGAGGAGGGCAGGCGTGCGGAGCTATCCCAAGCAACCGTGCAAAGGCACATTGAAGAGGTGCAGTCTGACGGCAGCGGCTTTGGCCCCACGATCACGGCGCAGCTCGACGAACTCCTCGCGCTAGGCCATCTGGATGGGCTGACCATCGCCTCCGCAGACGGGCTGGTCATTGCCGAGGCCAGCCGCGAGCCGAATGGCGAGGTCATGGCCGCCATCGGCGCGGTGTTTGAGTATGTGGCGGACCGTGCCCAGCATGCAGGGATCATCTCCACGGTCGATGAGATGACGCTTGTGGGAGCAGGAGGCGGGCTGGCAGTGGTGCGCTATTTCCCAGGGATGCAGCGGCGCTTTTTCGTCATCGCCTTTGCCAAAGCGCGGTGTTCCTACCGTCGGGTCACGACCCTGGTGCTAAAGCGGTGCGGGCCGCTACTGGAAAGAAGATTTGGTGGGGATTGATCGGGAGAACCCGATCAAATACTAAAGATAGAGTCAGAGAAGGCCAATGGGCGACTAGTAATCTAGCGGCCAGGGAAGGTAGAGTGGGCAGTCAACCTTCACCCCTCCCTATTCATTCCCATGGCCACCACCAAATCCGATGCCCTCAAGGCTATCCTCAATGCGCTGTCCTCCTCCAGTGGAGATATCGAAGCTTCTGCCGTCGTATCCACGGACGGTCTGATGATCGCCTCTAACTTCCCGGTCGGACTCGATGAAGACCGAGTCGCCGCCATGTCTGCGGCCCTCCTGGCGATGGGCGAGCGAACGGCGCGGGAACTGGAACGTGGCGATCTGGATCAGGTCTTCATCAAAGGCGAGAAAGGTAACATCGTCATGCTGGCCGCTGGAGCTGACGGGGTCTTGACCACGCTGACTTCCCCGAATGCGAAGCTAGGTCTTGTCTTCTTGGATATGAAGAGGGCGGCCAAGGAAATCTCCCGGATCATTTGAACCGGGTGCATCCAGATCAACAGCAGCATCTTTGAGGCGAAGACCGCCAAACGCGCATGGTCTCCAAACATCAACCCGAAGAGCCCTGGCGGCCCGTACTCGCCAAGGCAAGGCAGCTCACCGGTTTCTCGGAGGAGGACGAGCGGACGCTCGGCCACGCCGCAGAGACGCTCCAGCCCTTTGCTGCTGAGATCTCCGCCGCGTTTTACGACACGCTTTACGCCTGCGAAGGCGCAGCGGCGATCTTCCGCGACCTAAAGCAGGACCGTGCGGTGCGGGAGGCAACCCTCCGACAGTGGTACACCTCATTGCTTTCAGGGAACTACGATGATCGCTTTTGGACGTGGCACTGGCTCGTCGGCCTCGTGCACGTCCAGCACGGCGTTGATCATGTCTTTGTCATGTCCATGTTTGGTCGGCTCCAGACGCTCGTTGTCGCCAAGGCCTTCGAAATTTTTGAAGAGACCTCCGCAGAGCGGGTGATCCAGGCATTCCTCCGCATCACCAGTTGCCTCGCTGCCCTGACGGTCGAGGCGTTTCATCACGAATACCTCCAGGCCGTGCAGGACTCAGGCATCAAGGATGCGGTGCTATCCCGCATGGTCAGCATGGAGGTCCAAAAGAAGATCCAGCATTACCGGCGTGTCCTGGGCCACTACCCCATCCACTAAGCCAGAGGACCAACAACGTTTCCCCCCCTTACCACCATGAGCAGCTCCATGAAAGTAGCTTGGTCCGATGCACTCTGCACCGGCAACCGCGCCATTGATAACCAGCACAAGTACCTCATCGATATCGTCAACGATCTGGCGGATGCCATTGAGTCGGGCAAGACCGCGACATCCATGAAGAAGATCGTCAACCTCCTCCAGTACTATACCGAATGGCACTTCTGCAAGGAAGAGGACTGCATGAATCGGCTAAAATGCCCCGTCGCCGCGCGCAACAAGGATGCACACGCGCAGTTCATTGAGACCTTTTTGGCATTCCGCGCGGAGTTGGAAGCTGGCGGAGACTCGGCTGAAATCGCCACCCGAATGTACAAGACGCTGACGGCCTGGCTCGTCCAGCATATCCAGGGGATCGATTCCAACCTCCGCTACGTTTCTGGCGAGGAAGTGCCCGCCACTGCGCCCACTGCCGCTACCGCGCCAGAACCGGAACCGGAGCCATCCATCGCCCCCGTTGCAGAACCCCCAGCGCCGGAGCCCAGCGTCGAGCCCCCCCCTTCCCCAGTGGTTGAAGAAAAAGGACCTCCGAAGAAGTGGTGGCAGATCGGTAGCTAATCCCCCCATTACCACCAAACCTCTCCATGAAGCAGAGCAAGATCATCTTCGCCGGCCCTGTCGGCGCAGGAAAGACCACCGCCATTTGTTCCGTCAGCGAGATCGAGCCCATCCTGACTGACGCCATTGCCACAGATGAAACGGCAGAGAGAAAGGAGCGGACCACGGTCGCAATGGACTATGGCAGAGTGTCACTGAGCGAAGACCACCGCGTGCACCTCTATGGAACGCCGGGGCAGGATCGTTTTGATTTCATGTGGGAGATCCTCATCAAGGGCGGTACTGGGCTCGTTCTCCTCTTGGACAACGCACGTAAAGATCCGCTGGCAGACGTGAAGACCTACACAACGGCCTTTGCAGAGATCATCAAGGACCAGCGACTGGTGATCGGGGTCACACGCACCGATCTAAAGGCAGATCCAGGACTCGATGAGTATCGGGAGCATCTCGAACTCTTCTCCCTCAGAGTACCCGTCCTTGCCGTCGATGCCCGAAAGAAGGCAGACGTGATGCGTTTGATTGAAACGCTGCTCTCCGTGCGCAAGGGACGCAAGTAACCTCAGCGGTGGAAGCAGTTCATTCCGCGCCCCATGAGCTGGTGCCTCCTGGCCGCGTGATCCTCAAACGAAGGCCAGAATGAAACCGAAGGCACAGACCAAAAAGTAGATGGCAAGGTTGTCTTCATATCGGTCCAAGAGCCAGAAGAAGAGGCTCGACAGGGCGAAGCAAATCAGCCCCCCAATCAGGATCGCGAGAATACCCTGGCCGACGACGCATCGGATGCCTACCGAAACTGCGGTGTAAATCCCGGCACACAGGAGCGGCCTCTGGTTGACCAAAAGAAGCCGGGCGAGGGCAACCAATACGACAATCTTGACGATGAGGAACATGGCGAGCTGGGATTGAGCGGGTTCGTGATCTGGCCTACCGCCCTCGGCTAACGGTCTCTGTTTTTATCGGTCGGCGGGTCCAGATCGCAGGCGATGTTCCACATCGTGGCTCCGCCTGGCAAGACGATTCTTTTGAAGCACCCAGATTGGCCAGGGCTCCCGCCTCAAGGCCAGCAGAAGGCATCCAGACCCAGGCGATTGACCCCAAAACTGGCAGCTCTGCCGGATTTGTGGGATCGCGCGCAATCCGGTGCTCCTTGGTGACGGTCTGCCGCAATCGGTGGATGACTCTTTTTCCGGGCTGGGTAGGATCGGCAGGGGAATGGACCCACTCTGTTTGCGATCTTTGGGTTCTTTTGCGGCCATCGCTTTGGCTGGGTTCGTCTGCGGTTCAATCGCTCCGGGGTCACAGACCCCAGCTACAACAAGGTCCTGACCGAGCCGGATCGGAAACATTCCGTTGCCCTCATTCCTTTGGCTTTGTCAGCGGCTTATTTTACTCACCGTCTTCAGGATTTGTGATTTCCCGCAGATTTCTTTTCCGATTCAGGCCATCGGTGGGTTTTCTGAATCTGCGGGACCAACCGCATTTTCACAAAAGCTGATGACGCGAGGTATGGCGTCTCATCAGCGGTTCTTGGGCTATTCATTGGCGGGGCGGGCTGGAAGCACCGCCGACCAAACACGGGCTGGAAGCGCCGCGCTCCAGGGGGCCTTGATCAGCGACAGCACCCGGGGGAAAACATTGATCTGTTCTTATGTCTCGCGTCATCACTTTTGGTGAGGCGAGGTGCATCAGCGTCTCATCAGTGGTTAGAAAGCATGACGGCGGCGGGACGCGCACCGCTCCGGAAGGGGCTTTCGTACGAGCCTCTGCTCGGGGCTCAACGCAGTTGTATTTCGTTCTTCTTCCCCAAACGGTGGATGACTCTTTTACCGGGCTGGGTAGGGTCGGGTGGGCGTAGTCTTTGTCTTATGGGCGGTTCTTTTTCCTTCAAACTCCTTTGCACCGCAGCGCTGTTGCCGGTGCTTCTGGGTGCCTGCACGTCTGCGGCCCGCCTGCCCAAGACGGCGGTGGCGAAGGAGCGGCTGGGGGGTGATCGGGAGGCGCTCGTCCACGATGCGACGCTGGCCCATGAACTGCGGGCTCTGCAATCCACGCGGCTGGCGGAGAGCACGGCGGCGACGGAGAAATTTGTCCTGAGCCTGCAACGGCGCGTGCCATTGCACGACTGGCGTGGGCCGCTGCGGATCGAGGGGAAACACGGTGCCTGGGATCTGCAGTTCGATCTGCAATCGGTGGCCGCCCAGGGGAGGCCGGAGTACTCCGCCTCTCTGTTTGATCGCTTCATTCCGGCCTCTGCCTTGAAGATGGACGGCTATGACCGGATCGCGGCGGGGGCTGGGGCGGGTGCGGCCTTTGTGCTGGCCATCGAGGATGCGGTGGCGCTGCAAAAGGAGCGCAGCTTTCGTCCAGAGAACGGCATCTACGTTCCGGCGACGGTGGTCTTTGAGTTTGGTAAACCACTACGGGCAGGCGGGGCGGTGCCGGTGCGCTGCCACATCGTGAATACCCTGCGGCATCGGGAGGCAAAGTTTGCCACAGGCCCGGTGCCGATCTCATGGAACGTGACTGCGGGGGTGGAGGCGACGCTGGCGAATCGTTACGTCAAGACCAATGGGCTAAAGGGCCTGCTGCGACCCGACAAGCGGATGAACGATGTCGGCCTCTTTGGCATTGAGGCCTACGAACCAGAGAAGATCCCGGTGTTGTTCGTGCACGGGCTGGATTCCTCCCCAGCGATCTGGAAGAACGCGGTGAATGAGATCTACGCCAACCGTGACCTGAGCACGAAGTTTGTGCCCCTACTCTTTATGTATCCCAGTGGGCAATCGGTGCCGGCCTCCGCAGCGACGCTACGGGAGAGCATCCGGCGGTATCGCGAGATGTGGGACCCAAAGCACGTGGCACCGGGCTTTCAGCAGATGGTGGTGGTGGGCCACAGCATGGGTGGGCTGCTGTGCCGACTGCAGGTGATCGACTCTGGCGATGCGGTGTGGAAGGCCTTCTTTTCCCGGCCAGTGGGGGAAATCCCGTGGGTATCTGATAGCAATCGGGACACCATCGTGGCCAACCTGAAGTTCAAACCGCAGCCCTTTATCCGCAGGGCGGTCTTTATCGCGGTGCCGCACAAGGGCAGCAAGCTGGCGGATCTGGGGATCGTGCGTTTAGCGGTGCGCCTGATTCGGCTGCCGCTACAGATGGTGGACTTTGCCCAGACGGCACTAACGGAGGACCCCAACTTGCTGAATCCGGCGCTGCTGGAGTATCACTCCATGGGCCTCTCCGGTGTGGAGATGCTATCGCCGGGACATCCGTATTTTGCCGCCATCGATACGCGTCCGATCACGGTGCCCTACCACTCCATCATCGGCGACCGTGGCAAGGGCGGCGGGGAGGAGAGCTCCGACGGGGTGGTGCCGTATTCGAGCTCGCATCTAAACGGGGCGCAATCGGAGGTGGTGGTGCCCTACGGCCATAGCTGCACCACCAAACCTGAAACGGTGCAGGAGATCCTGCGCATCCTGCGGCTGCATTCACGGGGTGCATGAGCCTGCGGCAGCGGCGGGTCTCACTTCACCTTGCCGCTTTTCACGAACTCTTCTTCGCTGAGAAAGCCATCTTTGTTGGCATCAAAGCTGGGGAAGCGAGCGGGGGCTTTGTCTGGATCAGGTTGATTGAGGAGGAATTCTTCTTTGCTCAAGCGCCCATCGCTGTCCTTATCGCGACTGCGGAACATGGCGTGTCGATCTTTGGATGAACCCTTGGGCTTGGCGGCTGGCTTGGCATCTGCCTTGGGGGCCTTGGCCTTGATCTGCGGCTTTGCCTCCGGATGGCTGGCGAGGAGAGCGCGCATCTCCGTAATGACCTCGGGCATGGCTGCGGCGAGGTTTTTGGTCTCCAGAGGATCTTCCTGGTAGTCGTAGAGCTCGAACTCTGCGCTGTCGGCTTCGGCACCCGGGACCTTCCACTCGACAAAGCGATAGCGTGGCCCACGGATGGCACGGCCAAGGCGGTCGCCACGTGGATAAACGTGGATGACGTAGTCGCGGGCGGCCTTGGTGGGGTCATCCAGCACGGGGGAGAAGCTGCGACCATCCAGCCCGCTGCGGGCGGGAAGCCCGGCGAGATCGCTGAGCGTGGGATAAATGTCTGCGGTCTCGACCATGGCGGTCGTTTTGGCACCGGCAGCCTTTCCTGGGGCGGCGATGATGAGGGGGATTCGCGCAGCTTGCTGGTAGTTCGTGTGTTTGCACCACATGCTGTGATCCCCCAGGTGCCAGCCGTGGTCTCCCCAGAGGACGATGACGGTATTCTTGTCCAGACCAGCGGCATCAAGGGCGGCGATCACTCTGCCGATCTGGGCGTCCGTGTAGCTCATCGCGGCATAATAACCATGGATCAGGTTGCGAGTGTTAGCGGCATCAATAGGGCCGACAGTGGGCATATCGGAGTATTGCCGCAGTTCCCCGCCAAACTGCGGGGCGTACTCGGGCGCGCCCTGGGGCGGCTCGTCCGTCTGCGGCATCGGGAGGGTGGCGGGATCATACATGTCCCAGTATTTCTTTGGGGCGACAAAGGGCAGATGCGGGCGGATGAAGCCGACGGCGATAAAGAAGGGCTGCTCTGGATGCTGCGCGGCGGCCTGGATGCGGCGCACGGCTTCATTCGCCGTTTCACCATCGCCGTAGGCTTCATCGCTGACGTCGGCAGACTCGGTAGCAGACCCGCGCGGTCCGCCGGACTTTGAGGGGCGGGTAGAGGTGGTGCTCTCCGGCAGCATGTAGGTGGGCATCTTTGGCTTCCAACTGGGGACGCTCCACGAAGCGGCATCGTCAATATTGCCATGGCCGACATGGTAGATTTTCCCCATGCCTTCGGCGCGGTAGCCGTTCTCCATGAAATGCTGGGTCATCGTCACTGCCTCCGGCGCGGCAAAGCGGAAGTGAGTGGGCAGATCGTAGATGCCGAGCGTCTGCGGGCGCAGGCCAGTCATCAGGGTATTGCGCGATGGGGAGCAAACGGCCTGATTGCAGTAAGCAGATTCAAAGAGCACACCGCGTGCGGCCAGGGCATCGATGTTCGGAGACTTGGCGGTGGCATCGCCATAACAGTGCAGCACCGGCTTCAAATCATCGACGCAGATGAGCAGCACATTCGGCTTGGTGGCTGCGGTCGCAGGCAAGGCACTGAAAACACCCAGGGTAAGGAGAAAGAGAAAAGTCCGCTTCATGGACGACTGTGAACGAAGAGATGCAGCGGGAGATTACCAAAGAAACGCCTGGGCCGGAAAAGAGTCCGCCCCTCCCCGCGCTGGTTCGTGCGCAAGGAGGGGCGGTCAGGATTTGGGCAAACGATGGCCCGATCAGATTACATGCCTTTGCACTTAGAGCAGTCAGCCTTGGCCGCGCCATGGGCGCACTTTGCTGGGGCGGAGCAGCAAGCGCCGCCTGGCTTGCCACAGCAATCGCCCTTCTTGGCAGGGCAGGTGCAGTTAGCAAGGGAAAGGCCAGCGATGGAGAGGACTGCGAGTTTCAGGATGGATTTCATGTTTTATGGATGGATGATTAGATTCGACCGATGGGTATATGACGAAGACATGCGATCCCGGTCACATCGCGTCCCGTAAGTTCAGACGTACGTTTGCAGATTTTATTCCCCTTCATTTTTTTATTCTGCGGGAGCTGATCGTTTGACCAAGGTCATGACGCACTCCAAATGACGGGTCTGGGGGAAGAGGTCAAAGGGCTGCACGCGCCGCAATTCGTAACCCGCCGCATCCAGCAGCGCCAGATCCCGCATCTGGGTGGCGGGATTGCACGACACGTAAACGATGCCCTGCGGCCCGAAGGCCTGGAGTTGCTCCAGAAATCCCGCGCTGCATCCGGCGCGCGGCGGGTCGATGATGACGACGGTATCAGCGCCGGACTGGGTGACGTTGGCAAAGATCTGCTGTGCGTCTGCGGCAGTGAATTGGCAGTTGGAGAGCTGGTTCAACTCCGCATTGTGGCGGGCCTTTGCGACGGCAGTCTCCGAAATCTCAACGCCAGTGACCTCCTCAAAATGCGGGGCGGCACAAATGCCAAAGAGCCCGCTGCCGCAGTACGCATCCAGCAAATGCGCTGCGCCCGTGGCCCGTGCCTCGTTGAGGACATACTCAACGAACTGCGGGAGGATGAAGGGGTTGTTCTGGAAGAAGTCGCCCGCTTGAAACTCAAAGCGCATGCCCAGCACGGTCTCCACCGCCAGTTCGTCCGGCCTTTTGAGCACCTGCCCACTGGCAACGCGCAGCAGCACGGTCGCCCCATTTTTGTAGGTGGCCGCAGCGGCATGCACGGCCGCGCGTGCCTCGGTGAGCGCGGCATTCAGCTCGGGCATGGCGATGGGGCAGTGCGCAACATCCACGAGCGCCTGCCGACTGCCACAACGCAGGAAGCCGATCTCGCCGATGCCACCCTCCCTGGGCTTCTGAAAGTGGGGCGTGATCTTGGACCGATACGCGTATTCCACCGGCGAGGGAATGACGGGCTCCACCTCGTGCTCAATGCGAGCCATGCGGGTGAGCAGCTCTGCCACTTGCCTGCGCTTTAGAGTCAACTGCTCCGGGTAGGCGAAGTTTTGATACTGGCAACCACCGCAGGTGCCAAACAGCGGGCAAACGGGTTCTAGCCGATGCGGGGAGGGCTCCAGGACCTCCATGAGGTCGGCCTCGCTGTAATTTTTGTTATTGCGGAAGACCCGGCAGCGGACGCGCTCCCCAGCCAGAGCAAAGGGCACAAAAACCACCCAGCCATCGACCCGCGCGACGCCTGCGCCCTCGTTGGTGACGTTATCGATGAGGACCTCCAGCTCCTGGTGGTACTCGAAAGGGTGGGGATGAAATTTGCGGGGTGGGCGGCGGGCGGATTGCTCCATCCGGCATCCATTACCCGGTCATCAGAGCGGAAGCAACTGCCGACCGTCGATCAAGGCGCTGGGACGATCTCTGCCACCGCCTTGGCGATGATCTCCTCAACGCCGGAGGCGAACCGATTCGGGCGGCCATAGTAGATCATGGCACCGCCACCCTCGTAGCCGCCCTCCTCCCAGACGCGCTGGGAGGGGATGTAGCACGGGACATCGTTGGTATAGGAGTTCACCCAAGTGCGGTCCTGGCCGTATGTCTTCTTGAAGCGCAAGCTGTAATCGACGACGACCTCTCCCGGCAGATTGATCATGGTCAACCCGCCACCAATCGACCAAGCCTGCACGCGATAGTCCAGAGCATCCGGCACCGGCTTTCCAGCATCCAGCATGGCGATGAAGTGCCGGGCGTGGTAGTTGGTCCACTTATTGGTGCTCTGCGCCAGCGTCTCCCACTCCTCACGGGTATGTGGGGTGTCATACGGCAGCCGCACCGTTTTGGCAGCGCAAAGGATCGGGCCGGAAAGCGGTTTCATGCCGCCCGTGGCGACGCGCTGCGCCTCTGTGGCCAGTTCCTTGCCGTGCCGGATGGCCAGCTCGATCTCCCGACGCGGGAACGGGTTTTGGTCCGCCCCGCAACCGATTGCAGTCAGGGCGATGGCACCAGGAAAGAGGCGCTGCATTTCCTCCTGCGCGCAGCCCGCCCAATCGGCGTGAATTTGGTTCAGACCCAGCGTCGTGCAGTGGCAGGCGTAGCTGGTGAAGATGGCGCGGACCTTTCCATCCGCCCCAGTCACACGCAGCACCGGCAGCGCGTGATCGACGATGCCGCCGGGGTTTTGGCTATTAGCAAAGCCTGCCGGGGTCTTCAGACGGCGGTTGCCAGCAAATTTCACATCGCCCTGGCCCCAATCGGCAGTGGCCGGTGCCATCGAATCCAACGCCTGCGAGACCACCATCACCACCTTGGCCGTGAGGTCTTCCGTATATCGATCAACATGCGCCTGATGCACCGCCGTCAGATCCGCCCCAAAAAGCATTCCCAGCACCCCGCGTAACATGGGCGCACAATGAGTGTGGCTGGAGTGGAGAGCCAGCCGCTCCTCGGCAATCGGGTGCCCGGCTTTCACCAATCGGGCCAGCACCTCGGTGCGGAGCGCCCCCGGAACGCCACAGTTGTCCACCGTAACCATCACCACCGGGGCCTCATCGGACCACTGAAGGGCCAGGGCCTTGGCGTGGATGCGCTGCAGGACCCCCTCGTGCTCCGTGGTGCGGCTGCCGTACCCGCTGAGCCTCACCGGGTAGTCGGGTGTGATGTCAATTTGCGCCACTCCAGCGCGCCAGCCGGGATCAGCGGCCAGGGTGTAATTCTGACCAAGGAGGGAAAGGGCGCAAAAGACGAGGAAGTACGGTTTCATGGCGAGGTGGTGGAATACGGGGCCTAGGCGGCCCAACTTCGGGAAAAGCCAAGCAAAACCCGGCGCAAAAACAAAGGGATCCGGCAAAAAGAGCGATATTGGTTGACGAAGGGACTGCGGCAGCTACTATCCCGGCCCCTTTTTCACCCCCATCCAAGAACCTTTATGGCTAGAGTTTGTCAAATCACAGGCGTCGGCGTCACACGCGGCCACCACATCCATCGCAGCGGTAAAGCCAAAAAAGAAGGCGGTATCGGTAAACACGTCACCAAGCGCGTAAAGCGCGTGATCCTGCCGAATCTCCGCTCCAAGCGTATCTGGGTCCCAGAGCTGGGTAAGTTCGTCCGCGTGAAGCTTTCAGCCCGCGCCCTGAAGACTTTGGACAAGAACGGTGCCTACGCGACCCTCAAGGGTGCTGGCCTAATCTAATTCAGGCGCAAGATCTGATTTCTCGAAAAACGGGTCACCTAGTCGGTGCCCGTTTTTTTTGTGTCCTCTGATCGCCTTTTTCGATACCTGAGCATCGCCCAAAGGAAGGTAGCGACGCAGGCAGACTTCATGACAAGCAGCCACCAAGGGGTCCACCAAGCCCCCGTCTGAGATTCGATCCAGTCGCTCAGCCCAAACACGCCAAACGCCAGCGGCAACAGCCAATTCAGCGACCGCCAAAGACGCCCGGCGATCCCAAGCCGGAGCAATAGGATCAAGGCAATGGTCCACCACAGGATCGCCTCCGCACGGTTGAACCGTGCCGGAAAGTCGAGGGCGTCATCGAACATTGCAGGAGCCCACGTCAGTGGGTGCCGGGCGGCTTGGGCTTCAAGCCACGAATGCGGATCTCCTCCCGGCGGGCGGCAGCGATGCGGTTGTCAATCTCGGCGACCTGTTGGCTCAGGGAGTAACGGCGGATCTCCGCGTAGTATTTGCCTGCTTTCGAAGTGCTGCCAGGAGGAGCCATGCTGCGCTGCCTATTGATTGCGGTCCGATAGTCGATCAGCGTCTGGGTAGCGAGACGGGCGTTGAGGGCGCGTACTTCGAAAGCTTTGAGGTCGTTGAGATACTTTTTCCATTCAGGAGTCTCGTACTTTGAAATGGTGGGAGGCTTGGGAAGCCTTGGCACTGGCTGACCCCGTTTCGCCGCAGCCGCCAGAGCCTCTGCCTGCAAGGTTCTGGCAAGCGGAGGGGTTTCTTCGACCTCTAGGAGCAATCGGTTCTTGACCCGGGCAGGGAGTTGGTCCCGGCTGAGTTTGATGAGGCCGTCGGAGTGCGTCAAGGTCACGATCTCCCCATCAAACTTCTGCAAGACGGCATCATGGATGACTTTTGTGGGCGTCAGCGCCAGATCGTCAAAATCATGTCCTGGGCAGGTCTTTTGCGCGTCCTCAATCGTGGCAGCGATCTGTTGCCGAAGCGCAGCATCTTGCTCCACCAATGCCCCAATCGCCGCTTCCAGCTCCAACCGCTGTAAGCCGACCGTTTCCAATTCGCCGATCAATGGATCGGGCTTTTGGAGTTCCTCTAGCGCTCTTTGGCGAACAATCAAATTCGCCTTCGTCGTCTGCAAGGACCGCTCGAGGGATTCAAGTGATCGCTGGGCGGACAGGAGAGTTTCAGCCGCTTCATCGGTTGCCATACTCTCATGCACAGCAGCCCCCAGTCCGATCACAAGTACGAGGACAAGAAGTAAAGACCAGCTTGAGGCGTTCACGTCTGGAAAACTAGTAGGTGTCTGGCGGCTTTGGCTTCTGCCCTTCTATTCGGGTGATCTCAAGCATCGCTGCATTAATCTTTTGCTGGATCTCGATGATTCTCTGGTTGTAAGCATCCACCGTGACTCTGGCGTAATAGCGGCGAGACGGTGATGTAGTGCCAGACATTGAGCTTGAAATCATCGCGGCGGATCCCTGCATTTGTATGGCGCAAGACTCGTTGTTCAGGGCTTGGACGCGTAGCCGCGCATCAAGCAACTTTTTTTCATAAGCGGCAAGTTCTTCCTTATATTGCTTCCACTCAGGGGTGTTTCGATCCAGGCCGTAGGTGCTAACAGGGGGTTGCGCGGCAGAGGCTTGTCCAGGCTTTACTTTCACCTCTGGCACAATCATTCTTCTGGGTGGCGGCTCCAGGGTGACACCAGCCAAGAGGCGGTTTCTGATGCGTGTGGGAGCAGACAGGATGGGGATCTTAGCGACTCCATCGGAATGCGAGATACTCACGATGTCGTTCTCGATTTTCTGTAGCTTTGCACCACGCAAGATTTTTGATTCACTAATCGCAAGGTCGTTAAATTCGGTGCCTGGAGCGGAAGCAACAGCTTGAGCCTGGAGACTTGTGATCTGCTTGCGGAGTCCTTCGTCTTGAGCCAAGAGCGCAGAAATGGCGGCCTCAACCTCAAGCTGCTCAACTGCGACCCGATCAAGCTCTGCGATGAGCGGGTCAGGCCTCAAACGGTCTTCATAGGCCTGTTGCCGCTGCACCAAATTCGCTTTTTGACCACGGATCGCGCGATCAACGCCCTCTAGTTGAGACTGCACCATCGCCAATTCTTCGGTGGCCTTATCGGTCTCCATCATGATGTGAATCCCGCCCGCTAATCCGACGACGCCGAGAAAAGCGAACAAGTATCCCCAAACGTTTTCTTCATTCATTGCTGTGGGGGGGTGGTTGGGTTTGCTGCGACAGGGGTTGCACCATCGCCAGGATCATCACCTGGAAGGGATGGCTCCATGGCAATGGCGAGAGTATTCTTGGAGTCGTCCAGCGTCTTTTGCAGACGCTTCACGACACCCTCAATTTGCTCCTTCTCTTCCTGGAGTTTCTTGACCTCTGCTTTTGCTTTATCAACTTCCTCCTGAGTTGGAGGCTTTCGAGTAGGCTTTGGAAGTGCGGTGGTGGTCAGAGCTCTCAACTGAACGTCGAGATCTTTCATTTCAGCCCGCTTTAGGTCGAGCTCAGCTCTAACTACCGCCGCTTGACGCTGGAGCGTGTCTTTTTTTGAGCAGGAGATGAGCGGGGACACCGCCAGCAGACACAACAACGCAGATTTGAGGGGTGAACAGAGTGCCTTCATGTAATATCTTAGAAAGTCTAGCCGAAAAACACCCTTTAGCGCAAGCCGAATATTCGTCAAATTTGAATGCGCACCCCTGAACGTGGCACTGTTTCCCGAGGTGGGCTGCTAAGGCAGCTCCTCCGCAGCCTCCACGAACCATCGATCCGTAGTGAATTCATCGAGAGTTGTATTATCGTTCTGAAGATTGAGTCCCTTCAATTCCTTCTGGTCATCCCAGGGCTGCAGCGTCAGACGATAGCGCTTCCCGACGCTGGTGGTGGCTGTTGGCTGGAGCGTCTTGGCTTTGAAGGTCCATTGGATCGCCTGCCAATCAGCACTAGGATCAAAGGTGCCGGAAACAACCCGATCCACCTTGTAAACCGCTGTGTGCAGCGCATCCACATACGGGGTGCCATTGAGATCTTGATTGCGGGACTTTTCCACAAGTTCAGCCTCAACCACGACCGCACTGCTCACCGCAGGTGCTGCGCGCGAAGGATCGGCTACGGCACTGATATTGGGGTTAAACGGCGTGGAGGCCCATTCCACATTCGCCTGGCGGGCTGCGTGCGGGGACAGAAGCAGGTCCCGACAGGCAATGGCCCAAATGACGAGTTTCTTTGATCGCACCGCATCGTCGGTCCGGCGGGCAAAGCTGCGTCTCGCCTGGGTAGCACCACCACCATTCACCGCATAAACGTCGAGAGATTGATGAAGCCGGATCGCAAGGTATCGCGAAAATCCGGCGTTAATACGTTCCGTGGGAGCGGCGGGCTTCGCAAACCCCAAGGCCGGGTCGTCAAAGACGTTGACGAAACTATCACCAATCAGCGCGATGGGAGAATCCTCATCAGGCTCAATGCCATCCAGTGAAACAAGGGTAGCCTCCTCCTCCTGGAAGAGGCTGGCAGGGTCCCGAAGGTCCAGCAGATGCACAAGATCGCCGTAGCTTTTTAGATCAAGGGGTTGCGGTTGAATCAGGGGTGTTCGCGGCGCGATCAATCCAGCATGATGCTTTTGAATGTGGTCGTAAACCACACGCGCTGCATGTTGCATCGCTTCCGGCGTCCAATGGGTGTCTTGTTTGAGAAAGACCGGGTGGCGAACCTTTAAACCGAAGAACTCAGGGGCGAGATCAAGCACTTCAATGCCTGCCTTCTTAAACTCCTCATAAAGAGCCAATTGATCGGGGTGATAGAGGGGGCCATCGTAGCGCTTGGGCACGATATGCTCTGGATAGATCATCGGCTTCACCGGTAGTGGAAGGAGGAGGAGGGGAATACCACGGTCCCTCAGTTCAGCCGCGAACTCCAAGACCACGTCTTTGGCCATCGGCAGCTTCCCAACGCTGGGATCCTTCATCGGCGAAAACGGCTCCCGCTTGATGGGACCCCAACCCCGTAGAGCACTCAGTTCTGGCTGATAAAAGAGCCAATTGCTCCCACCAATGAAGACCTTTTGATTGCCTTCCCCAGCGTATCGGGTCAGTAAGCCCTGGGTGGATTGCTGAATCCAAGTCGCATACCCAGCTGCGTCTGTAGCCGTTTCGATCTCATGCAAGCGAGTGAGCAACTCGCCCTGACCCGGACGCCAGCTCAACAACCGCGCAGCAGGTGTCTCGGACCACCTCCCCTTGGCAGCGCTGCTCAAATGATGCATGAACGGCAGCAGCGCAACGATGGGAAAAAAGATCAGCGCGATGCGCCATGCATGACGTGCACTGATCTGGTAGTCAGTGCTGTCTTTCTCGTCGGGATAGGGATTGACTGGAACGTCTGGCATACTCTTTCCAGGTTAGAATTGAAAGTAAAGGAACGGGCTATGGCCACGGGTGAACATCACCGCCACCGCGATGACAAAAAGGAACAGTCCCAAGACCGCCTTCCATGCCACAAAACGGTGCAGGATGGTCTGTGTATTCGGCATCAGCCACGCAGCAAAGCCGCAGACAAAGAACTGGAACAAATTGAAATTCCGCAGCACTTCCGCCTCCGCGATGGCTGCAGTGGCCTGGATCTCGGGTCCACCACCGAACATCACTGCCAAATACTGCGTCGCAACGCCAAACGTCTCTGCCCTGAAGAACACCCAAGTAATCAGAATGATGAAAAAGGTAAACGATACCCGCACTGGCACCGGCATCCTCGAGTAGAACGAGTCTTTGCCCATCATCCGCTCAAAGGACAGCATCGCGCCATGGATCCCTCCCCAGATCACAAAATTCCACGAAGCCCCATGCCATAGACCACCGATCAGCATCGTCAGCATCAGGTTCACATAAGTGCGCAGCGACCCATGACGATTCCCACCCATCGGGATGTAAAGATAATCGCGCAGGAAGGCAGAGAGCGACATGTGCCACCGACGCCAAAAGTCCGTGATGCTGACACTTTTGTAGGGGGAGTTAAAGTTCTCCACAAAGTAAAAGCCCAGAAGTTTGGCCAAGCCAATCGCCATGTCGGAATAGGCAGAAAAGTCGAAGTAGATCTGGAAAGCGTATGCGATCAATCCGATCCACGCCATCGACTGCGTCAGGCTACCATCGCCAGCCCCAAATGAAGCATCCGCAATCGCCCCCATCGGATCTGCAAGCAGGATTTTCTTGGCCAAGCCAAAACTGAACCGGGTAATGCCGAGCGCAAACTTCTCGACCGTGTGTTCCCGATGGCGCATCTGATCCGCAATGATGCCGTAGCGCACAATGGGCCCAGCAACCAAGTGGGGGAAGAGGGAAACAAAGCAGGTGAAATCTAGAAACGACTCCGCAGGACGTGCGTGGCCCCGATAGAGATCAATGCAGTAACTCAGACTCTGAAACACATAGAAAGAGATCCCTGCCGGCAAAATGATGTTGGTGAAGAACTCCGGCACACTCAGCGTGCCCCAGTGCATCCACTCCGCAATGCTCTGAGCGCTACCAATAGCGAAGGCAGTGTACTTAAAGAACGCCAACGCGCTCAAATTGGAAACAACGGACAGCGTCACAGCAAAACGCTTTCGCCGTTCGTCATCGCCAGCATTGACGATCATCCTGCCCAAGTTGTAATCCAGCGTCGTCGTCCCGAGCATTAGCAGCACGAACCAAGGATTCCACCACCCGTAAAAAACCATGCCCGCGCAGGTCAGGAACAGATGTCGCGCCGTGCTGCCCGCCCCACGCCAGAGCAAGAGGTAATAAATCCCAACGACCAGCGGCAGGAAGTAGAAAATGAAGATGTGAGAGCTGAAAACCACAGGTGCCGAGACTTCTGGCGGAGCCCGAGCACCGAATCAACCTCGAAACTGCTCCGCAAGCCCAACCCAAGGCGAAAAGCGATGGCACGCGCGGAGCCGCCCACAAGAGACATCATTTGTGCTGATTGCCCATCAGCACCTCCACTGATTTCCCCACAACCAATGCAGTCCGATACGAACGCGATCCCCTAGACCCGGACTGGATCTCCGCCAGATCAACAGGAAGACGATCTCGGACGACCAAACTACGGCTGAATTCTGGAATCTTCACCAACAGTGACCACGTCGCACTCCCAGCATCCTGAGCAGCAGGCGAAAGTCTCGAAATGTCGGACCGCCGCTCCGACACCATCTCCCCATACACTTGCTTGCCCGTTTCCACCCACTCCTTCACCGAGCAATCCAGCACATCGCACAATCCCGCAATCGCCTCCTTGTCTCCTGCCAACGCAGCAGACCAACCACTCCACCGCCAGTCCTCCGCTCCCTCCACCAGTTTCGCCCGCACCGGATTCAAATCAATATACGCCGCCATCAACCGTGCCACATCCGGCTCTCGCTCGTTGCCTTTCGTGCCCGCGTAGTGCCCCCGCTCCACCAGCACACTCTTAAACTTTCCCATCCACAGCGTCCCCTGACGACCGTGTCGGCGATTGTACCATCGGCTAAACCGCACCTTCACCTCCTGCATCCATGCGCTCACATCACACATCCGCGACATCATCGCCCCCACCCGCTCCTGCACCAAACTCTCCATCCCACCGCCCATCATCCGCAGCTTCGCAAAGTCCTCCTGAACCGCAGCAATGTGCGCTGCGCTGTACAGCAACCGCATGTGTTCAAACAGTTTCTCCTCGCCGCCCGCAGCCCCTGGTGGCCCAAACCGCTCCTCCAGCCAAGTCGGCTTGTGCGGCACCCGCACCAGCGCATGGAAATGATTTCCCATGATGCAGTAAGTCAGAATTTTGATCCCACAGAACCGAGCCATCTTCCGCATCACCAAGACCAACGCCTCACGTTCCGTCTCATCAAAGAAAATCTCGCCACCGCACGTGCGCGACATCACATGATACACGTTGGACCGGCCATCATCCCCCCGAATCCGCTTCCGCCCCCAGCATTTCCGATTCATGCCGACGTAAACACCCGTCAGCGCCTTCACTCCGATCAAAGGATCACCAGTCGCCGCCTCCAGATTCCCAGTTCCAGTCGTTTCAGTAGCCATCGCCAAAGACGTAACGGAAAACACCAACGAAAGCAACTAATTTGATAACGGTTATCAAATTAACTGGCATTGGGGCTTGCCCTGGGGGCTTGGCGACCTCTTTGTGAGTGTATGACTGACCTTGATCCGTCTGATTTGGAAAAACTAACGCTCACGGAACTGCGACAGGTGCTGAACGCCACGCCGCAGCCTTACCGGGTACACGTGCAAATCGAGAGCCGCAATGACCGGACGACGTCAACGGGGAGTCCGTTCGTCGAACTTCGATTGGCGGATGGCGGCGAGAGCTTGGTCTGGAGAGTTTTTGATAATGGCCCCATGCTGGCCGAGACGCGCCAACTGCCACGTGGCACATGCATCGAACTGGCGGCACACTGGGCCGATGCGGGCAAGTTTGGTCCTGAGCCCCGACAGCCTGTGTGGCGAATGCTCACGGACGACGAAAAACTGGCGCTCTTCAACGGGAGCGCCGACCTGGCGCGTCGGCAGCGGGAGGACTTTGACTACATCTCCACCACGGCGCACGAAATGTCCGATCCGCGTCTGCGGGGGCTGTGTTTGCTCTTCCTTGAACGCTTTGGGGATCGATTCCGCCGGGCAGCAGCAGCTCGTGAAAATCACCATGCACGGCGTGGTGGACTGGTGGAGCATGTCGCCCAGATGATGCGCGGTGCTGCAGCGATTGCTGCGGTTTATTCGGCGCTCAATCGCGATCTGCTACTAGCCGGGGTGCTCTTTCATGACTGTGGGAAGATGTGGGAAAACAACTATCCTGAGAGTGGCTTCCACATGCCCCACGACCTGTGGGGCGAGCTGCTGGGACACATCCCCCTGGGCCTTGAATTGGTAAACAAACTTTGGCGTGACCTGATGGATCAGCCCGGGGCACCAGAATGGCAGTCTTTGGAGCCGGGCAATGATCTCGTGAGGGTCCACTTGCTGCATCTCATCGGATCGCATCATGGCCAGTACGAATTCGGTGCACCAGTGCTGCCAAAGACGCCAGAGGCGATCATCCTCCACCATATAGACAATATCGATGCGAAGATGGAGATGTTGCGGCGTGGCTACGCGGCCAGCAAGGACCTTGGCAACGGCATCTTTGAGCGATTCCGCCCCTGGCCCACCCACATCGTTACTCCGCTACCTTCAATACCACCAGCGACCCCGGAGCCTGAGCCAGAACCTGAAGCGGACGGGTGACTGTTACGGCTTGGACTTGCCGAGAATCCTTCGGGATCGCATGAAAAGCAGGTGCAGCCGAGACTGTCCGTCTTTCCCAGGTGGGCGTTGAACCTTCAACAGGGTCATCTGGTCGGGGATCAAAGTAAATTCCCCCTCCCAGTCCTCCATCGAAATCTGCGCTGGCGGGAGGCCACGATCTCGATGGGCCTTGCTGAAGGTGATCATTTCTTGGAGCGTTGGCAAGACTGGGCGCTCTGGATGGTGCACGAGCTTGTAACTGAGAATCTCTTTGTCGTCATCCGTGCGCGAGATACTCCCTGAAAAGACGGTCCCCACACGAATCTGGTTCAGCCCTGTAGGACGCAGCCGCCCAGGAGTCTGGCGATAGTCAGGCTCACATTCACTCACTTCGACAACGTCTTCAGCGATGCCAAAGGAGCACTCGGCAAGCCCGAATGCCCCGACAGCGAGCCCTGCGATCGTTGCGCTGCCGTCTGCGATTCGACGGAGGACTTCCTCTTGGTGATTGGCCTGAAAGAGATCGGTGGTCTGGCCTTGCCAATGGTCTTCTTCAGTCGCCGGCACCTCGAGAATCAATGCCGTGACCTCAATGATCAACGGATCCAGCGCATCGCCAAATAGCATGAAAAGCCCGCCGCCCTCGGCTTTTGGTCGTGGAGCCTGATCCTTGAGAGATCGTTGTTTGGTGAAAGTGAGAATCGTCCTCCCGGCGAGAACGCCGTCTGTCCCGCTCAAGCAAGCCGGAATATGCAGGGCGCTCTGCAGCACCGTGCTGGAGTCCGGCAGCGGCAATTGGGAGCGGGTCGTGAAGGAGACAAACTGCGGCTGGCGCAAGATCATTTCCGGCGCATCCAACGCCACCTGCCAAGTTCCGTCGCGCGGCGGCACTAGGTGCTGCTCAAGGGCCAAATTCATGACAGACTCCTTCCCCACCTCCACCGTCAGTTCGGTTCCGACAGAGCGCTCTTGCCAGGCAGATGGGATCGTCGGCATCTCCGTCGGATAGGAGTGCCGTCGTGCGGCCTCGAGTTCGACCCTCTGGTCCAGCACCACCGCAGTGGTGGTAAATCCACAAAGGGTCGCGCTGCCGTCAGCCACTCGTTTGAGCAGGGCCTCCAAAAGATCCGCATCGGTTGTGGGATCTCGATTCAGCAAGAGAGCAAGCGCCTCTCCAGACTCCAGGGAGATTGAGATCACCGACACCGTACCGCTGCCGATAGGCGGGCGCTCTTGCCCTTCTACTGTATGATCAGCCAGCCCTTCGCCCGGTCGCACGCGCGTCAGCATGACATCCAAGTGACCTGTGCCAGACAGAGATTCACCTGCCGGAAATACCGCATCCGCTGGGCGCATGATGGCCAAAACGGATCGCCCGCCCAGACACCATGCGGTACTCGTTACGACCCTTTCGATGAAGACATCTTGTCGTTCATACCAGCCGATTCGTTTGGCAGGGTTCTCCGGCCAGGTGACAGGCCATTGGGAGATGGCGGGTGCGGACGGACGGAAATCAACCTGCCAATCACTGCGGAAGATCAGGCCCGCATCGTAGAGCAGCCGGGAGTCGCAATCGAACTTCAAGGTCGTCCCGATCAGTTGCTCGCCGAAGTCGGTGGGTGTCAAAACAAGATCGTCGTAGCCCTGATCATTTTCTGTGGGAAGGAAGATGCGACGGCCTTGGGTTAGCGAGATCGGTTTGCGGGTCTCCACACTGGACTCAATGTCTGATAGCAGAGTGGCCTTCCGCCTTTTGACCCAGTCCCACAGCGCTGCATCGATCTGATCGTCCGTGGACGGTTTCAGCCAGAGTTCCAGAAAATCACGCTCAGGCACTCGGACGACCGAGTGGCGCATGTCCACCATCGGAAGGACTGCCTTGACAGGGACAGCCAAGATCAGCAACGCGCCCAACGAAGCGCAGCAAAGCCTCACGACCCACCTCCCCTGATCAGAATGACGAATCGCTGCGCCACCTTGCCTGGGCGGAGAATAGCAGCCGCGCGCGCCCATTCTCCCGGCTTCAAGAGCAGCGTCCCTGTCCACTCAACGCCGTCAAAACACGGCATCTTGACGGATCTCTCTGCGCGTTCTTTGCCGACTGCTTTTGTATCATAGACCTGCTGCGTGGACTCTGCGGACAGGGTCTCATGAAGCATTGAAAGGGTCAGGCTAAGGGGATCGGAAGTCCAAGCAGCGGAAATCGTGGTGCCGAGGAACCTTGTCTCTTTCTTGGTCGGGAGCACGCGGTTGGGTTGGGTGGAATCCGTCGCCCAGCCCGCATCGAAGGTCAGGTTGTGACCTTGCCGCCACTTGGCCTTTGGGCCTTCTGGCACTTCCAGCGTTGCCCGAATCGGCGCGGTGAGCCTGCCTGCATTGGCCAGATCCATCGCCCGCTGATGGATGTCCCCCGCAGGCATTCCCCCACCCTTGAAGTCCGCCTGCCAGACCGTCTCATCTAAGTCCAGCAGGACGACCTCTACCTTCAGCGTCGGCGTTGCGCCTCCCATCGGCAGGGCGCAGTAAACCGCTGCTAAATTCGTGATGAGGATACGCCGCCACTTCATCAGTCGAGCCTATCAGGTCTGCGTCACCGCGTCAAAGAGAGACGAAAATACACTGCCCTGCCCAGCGATTAAGGCGTCCCTCACCGCACCTTTTCTCGCCAAACAGCCTCCAATGCATCCAGCAATTGGGATGCGATATCGATGTCAAAAAAGCGATCCAACTGACGGATGCCAGTGGGGCTGGTGACGTTGACCTCTGTCAGCCAGTCCCCGATCACGTCAATCCCCGCAAAGAACAAGCCTCGACGCTTTAGCTCTGGACCGATCTGGGCACAGATCCAGCGATCACGCTCAGTAAGTTCGCCAGCCTCTGCGGTGCCGCCGATGGCGAGATTGGCGCGAAATTCTCCAGGTGCCGGCCTCCTCACGAGGGCGTGAGGGACGGCTTGTCCGTCGATGATGAGGATCCGCTTATCTCCCGTCGCGTGAATTGCAGGCAAAAAGACCTGCGCTTGGATCAAGCGGGTGCCTTGGCGAGTCATCGCGCCAAGGATCTCCTCCGCTGCGGGATCTCCATGGACCAACTGCTGGATTGAGCGCCCCCCCATCAGATCGAGGGGCTTTACAACAAGGTGTTTTTGCTCAGCCAAAAAGTCACGCAGGGCTTGGATGGAGGCGCTGACGATGGTGGGCGGGCAGCATTGCGGAAACCAGGAAGGGAAGAGCTTTTCGTTGGCATCGCGCAGGGCACCCGGTCGATTTGCCACCAGCACACCTTCCGCCTCTGCGCGATCCAGCACCCACGTCGCGGCAATGTAATCCATGTCCAAGGGAGGGTCCTTGCGCATCAGGATGATGTCGAGATCGCACAAGGGAGCAGACCAGCAGCCGGTCACTTCGAACCATTTAGTCGGATCATCAAAGACGCGCACCGCACGCAGATTCGCCATGGGCTTACCATCGCGCAGACTCAGATCGGTCGTGTCCATCGTGACCACTGACCAGCCGCGCCGTTGCGCCGCGATCAGCATCGCCAGAGTTGAGTCTCCTTCTGGTCGGATCGACTCCAGCGGGTCCATGACCACACCGAGTTTGGGGAGGGAGGGATCGAGGGGGGGCATGGGAAACCTGGGGTCAGACTCGCTCCCAACGAAACGCACGCTCCGCTATTGGCGATGATCGCTAACGGAACATCAAGACAGGCACCAAGCAAGTGCGGACCATCGTCGTAGTGGTGCTGCCGAGAATGAACTGGCGGATCGGACTGTGGCCATACGCACCCATCACCAAGAGGTCAATTCGTCGGTCCCGCACGGCTTGCCCGATCACGGCATCCGGTGCCCCACTGATGGCCTCTGTCGTGACCTCAAAACCAGCACTGCGCAGTTTCGCTGCGGCTTCCTCCATGGGGTGGATCGCTGTATCATCCGTCTTCCCTGCGCGCAGGAGGTGGCAGGACAGACCTTGGAGCAAGGGACTGCTGGCGACGAAGTCAACGGCCTTCAACACGCTGGGACCTCCATCGTAGGCGATGAGAATATTCTGCACCGGCTTAAACGCGCGGGAGGCCACAAGAACGGGACGGACACTGGTGCGGATGACACGCTCCAGCTCACGACCCAAATGACCTTTGGCGAAATCGCAATGCTCCCCGCGTTTGCCGATCACGACGAGTTCCGCAGCGGGCTCCAACTCCTCCAGCGTCTCCACGAGCGTGCCATGGCGCTGCAGTGCCACCACCTGTTCCACTCCTGCGCTGGCCAGTTGTCTGGCCGCGTCCTCTAAAATGGCATCGCCTTTGAGACGTGCGACACGGGCTTGGGTTTCCTCCAATTGGGCAAGCGCTGCGGTCAATTCGGCACTGGCGTCAAAACCAATCGCCCCGGTCAGATCACCGCCAATGGCACGTCCGCGATGGGGATCTAAGACATGCAGGACTCGCACTCCCGCGCCAATCCGCAGCGCTGCCCAGGCGCTGTGTTGATAGACGCTCGGAGCGTAGAGGGAGCCATCCGTGCAGGCTAGGACATGGGGCGATGGAGTGTTTGCGATCATAAGCAGAACCGTTAGTGGGCGAGGAGCTTTTCCAGCGCGTCTTCTTTGTCATGCACGCCCAGCCGATCTACCAACGTCGCGCTCGCTTCGTTGAGGCCTAGAATGGTCACTTCCGCCCCTTCGCGGCGGAATTTTAGCACGACCTTATCCAAAGAGGCCACCGCCGTCAGATCCCAGAAGTGAGCGTGAGACACATCGATACAAACTTTTGCGACTACCTCCTTGAAGTCAAACTCGCGAACAAAGGCATCTGCCGAGGCAAAGAAGAGCTGGCCCGTCACCAGGTAAATCCGGCCTTCTGGGGCAGGCTGGCTGGTCACGCGTAGAACTTGGGAGACCTTTTTCGCAAAGAACAAGGCGCTGAGCAGCACTCCCACGCCCACACCGATGGCGAGGTTATGGGTAAAGACCACCACCAGCACGGTGGAAACCATCACGATGCTGGACGAGGTAGGGTGCACCCGAAAGTTCCTGAACGAGGCCCAAGAAAAGGTGCCGATGGACACCATGATCATTACTGCCACCAGCGCAGGCATCGGGATCTGCTTTACCCAGGGACCCAAGACCACCAGAAGGATCAGCAGAAACACCCCGGCCACCAAGGTTGAAAGTCGCCCACGGCCGCCGGACTTCACATTGATGACCGACTGCCCAATCATGGCACATCCCGCCATGCCACCAAACAGACCCGCGACGATGTTGGCAATGCCTTGGCCACTGCACTCACGGTTCTTATCGCTAGCCGTATCCGTCATTTCATCGACGATCTGCGCCGTCATCAGCGACTCCAAAAGCCCAACCGCCGCCAGTCCTGCGGAATAAGGCAGCACGATCCAGAGCGTTTCGAGCGTCCACGGCACTTGCGGCCACAGAAAGACTGGCAACGCATCCGGTAGGGCACCAAGATCACCCACACGGCGTACATCCAGGTCAAAGACGATGGCGATCACGGTCATCACAACTATGGCCACGAGTGGCGAAGGCACTGCTTTCGTGAGGCGCGGCAGCAAATAAATAATCGCCAGCGACCCAGCAACGATCGCATACATGGGTGGGCCAGCACCTTTGAATTCGGGCAACTGCGCCATGAAGATGAGGATCGCCAGCGCGTTCACGAACCCTGTCATCACAGATCTTGAAACGAAGCGCATCACATCCCCGATACGGATCAGACCAGCGATGATCTGGAAGACGCCCGTCAGCAGAGTCGCCACCAGCAGATAGTGCAGACCGTGTTGCTTCACCAAAGTCACCATGAGCAATGCCATGGCACCCGTAGCGGCGGAAATCATGCCGGGCCGCCCGCCAAAGAAGGCAGTCACGACAGCGATGCAAAACGAAGCATACAGCCCCACTTTGGGATCAACGCCAGCGATGATGGAAAAGGCGATCGCTTCAGGGATCAGTGCCAAGGCGACGACGGTGCCAGCAAGGATGTCCCCCCGGATATTGGAGAACCATTCTTTTGAGAGATTGTTGGAAAACACGAAGAGGCGAAACAGGGATGAAAACACAGCCCCTGCGCAACGGCCAAACGAACAACATCAAACACCAGGAGACGCCTTTCCCTTGGAGGCGTATCACGCCCTTCGCAAACCTTATTTGGCTGCCGCACTCCGCAGTAAGACCTCATGTCCCTGCGCGTTCCAACAGCATGACACGCCATCGTCTCCACGCCTTCGTCCTGCTGGCAGCCACTGCGATAGTTGCCCCAGTCGCTGCTGCTTCGAAACCGAATATCCTTTTGCTCCTTCCAGATCAGATGCGTGCCAGCGCCATGGGTTGCGATGGCAACGTGGATGTGAAGACCCCGAACATTGATCAACTTGCCGCAGAGGGCATTCGCTTTCGCCGCACCTACGCAAACGTCCCGGTCTGCTGCCCTGCGCGCGCCATCCTCATGACCGGCACTTACCCGCACATCAACGGCATGGTCGCGAATGATCTGCGGCTCCGTGAAGATCAGCTCACCATCGCAGAACGTTTGCGCGATGCGGGCTACCGCACCGGATTCATCGGAAAGTGGCATCTTGATGGCGGACCGCGCGAACCTGGATTTGTGCCGCCTGGACCACGAAGGCAGGGCTTTGAATTCTGGGCCGCGTATGAGTGCCATCACAAGCATTTCGAGCCAGACTACTTTCGCGACACCGCCGAAAAGATCACCATCCAGAAGTTTGAGCCGATTGCCTCCTGCGATTTCGCCGTGGAGTTCCTGCAATCCCAGCCCAAAGACCAGCCCTTCTTTTTAACCGTGCAGATGGGACCGCCACACGATCCGTATGGCGCGCCGGAAGAATACATGAAGCGCTATGATCCTGAAAAACTGACACCGAACAAGAGTTGGCAGCCTGGCAGCGAATCGCGCCCTACGCCCAAGGCAGGACTGCGGCGCGGGCCGCTGGCCAATCGCTTTGTACCACTGGGCGGCAAAGAAGAGATCGCAGCCTACTACGCCGCCATCAGTGTGATCGATGAACAAGTCGGCCGTCTGCTTTCCGTGCTGAAGGAAACAGGAGCAGATGACAACACCATCATTCTCTTTACCTCTGATCACGGCGATATGCTGGGTGATCACGGCCTCCGGCGGAAACGCAAGCCGCATGACGAATCTGCACGCGTGCCCGGTATCATCCGCTGGCCTGCCAAGGTGCCAAAAGGTCAGGTCGTGGATACCCTCTTCAGCCATATCGACATGGCACCCACGCTACTTTCACTGGCAGGGATGCCAGTCCCAGCAGAGATGCAGGGGAGCGATCTCGCCAAAGTCGCACGTGGTGAAACCACCGACGGTCCCGACGCGGTGCTGCTGCAAATCTTTGTGCCCTTCCGTCCCGATGGCATCACAGCACCGTGGCGTGGCATCATCACCGCAGATCACACCTATGCACGTTACGAGAACGAACCTTGGTTACTCTTTGATGACAAAGCAGATCCTCACCAGATGAAGAACTTGGTGGACGATCCAGCCTCCGCCGAGTTGCAGAAAAGGCTCGACTCCCAACTGGCGACGCAGATGCAAAAGAATGCCGATGCGTGGAGCTTCAATTCGGATGAGTCCGTGGAAGAAGGCGCACGCCTTTACAAGAACAGGACGTTCTACAGCCTGAAAGAGTACAACGAATGGCTGACCCAGCATCCAGAGAAGGTGCAGTGAACTCGGATGCGACGCTGCAAGGCGACCCTGCCTCCAGCGTTTAGTGTAGGCTCCACCATGCGCACATTTCTTCTCTCCCTCCTCAGCATCGGACTTGGCGTCGTCCCCTCCCATGCGCAGATGTCTTGGCCCCAGTTTCGAGGTCCCGGCGGGCTGGGGATCGGTACGGGTTCACCGCCGATCGAATTTAATGCAGAGAAAAACGTGGTGTGGAAGGTCGCGGTGCCACGAGGGCACTCATCGCCCTGCATCGCGGCAGGCAAGATCTTCCTGACCGGCCAGGAGGGGGAAAAGCTTGTCACCCTGTGTCTGGATCAGGCCAGCGGGAAGGAACTGTGGCGCGCCGCTGCGCCAGCCGCAAAGTTGGAATCCACTCACCGCATCGGTAGCCCTGCAGCCCCGACTCCCTGCACCGATGGAGAGCGGGTGTTCATCTATTTTGGCTCCTTCGGCATCGTCGCTTACGACTTCGATGGCAGGGAGGTGTGGAAGAAAGAACTGCCAGCGCCGCTGGTCGAATTTGGCACCGGTGCCTCACCGATTCTCGCTGATGGAAAGATCATCGTCGTCGCCGATCAAGACATGGGATCGCACTTGCTCGCCCTAGACACACGGACAGGTTCCCAGGTCTGGCGCACGGAGCGTGCAGAGTTCCGCCGCAGTTTTTCCACCCCCTTTCTCTGGGAGCATGATGGCATGGCGGAGATCATCGTGGCAGGCTCTTTGTGGGTGCGCAGTTATGAGGTCAAGGACGGTCGGGAGCGCTGGTCATCGCGCGGCATGGCGCGGGTCTCAAATGCCAGCCCTGTAGCCGGGGACGGCCTTCTTCTAGTCTCCAGCTGGAATGTCGGGGGCGATGAAGGGGATCGCGTGAAGATGGAACCCTTTGCCCCTTTTGCGGCCACTTACGATACCGACAAGGACGGCACGCTGAACCACGACGAATTCCCAGCCGGCAAGGTGAAGGATCGATTTTCCCAGATGGATGCCAACAAAGACGGGCGGGTGACGGGCACCGAGTATGAGGTGATGAGCGACATGTTTGACCAAGCGGTGAATCAGATCTTTGCCATCAAACCCAATGGTTATGGCGACATCACGGAGAGCCATGTGGCGTGGAAAGTGGACAAGCACCTGCCGTATGTGTCATCCCCGCTATTCTACGAAGGACGGGTTTATACGATCAAGAATGGCGGTCTCGCCTCATGCTACGATGCCAAGACCGGTGCGCTACGCTATCAAGCAGAGCGCATGGATGCAGCCGGGGACTACTACAGTTCCGCCGTGGCTGCCGATGGTCGGATCTACGTGGCGTCGCAGCGTGGGACGGTGGTGGTGATGGCAGCAGGGGACGCCCTGAAAATATTGGCCCGCAATGATTTGCGCGAGCCAATCTTTGCCACGCCCGCCATCGTGGAAGGTCGCCTCTTCCTCCGGACGGAAAAGCACCTCTTTGTCTTCGGCCAATGACGGCGAAGCGGCTTGGGGGGGCGAATCTCAATACTCCCGGGCCAGGAGATGACGCGCCAGTTGCTCCAGCCGCGCACCTGCGCTGCCAAAGGGCTCCAACGCAGCCATGGCAGCGTCTGTGAGACGATGCGCCTCCGTCCGGGATGCCTCCAGCCCCATCAAGGCGGGGAAGGTGGATTTTTCAGAGGCTAAATCTTTGCCAGCGCTCTTGCCGAGCTTTTCACTGGTCTGCGTGACGTCGAGGATGTCATCGATGATTTGAAACGCGAGCCCCGTGGCCATGCCGAATCGTTGCAAGGCATCGATTTGCTCAGCGGTCGCATCCGCGCTCATCGCACCGAGCTTCACCGAGCAGGTGAGCAATGCCGCTGTTTTGCTTTCGTGAATGTAGAGCAGGTCTTCGAGGGGTAACCTTTTGCCCTCGCCCTCAAGATCAGCCACTTGGCCTCCGACCAGATGCAGGCTGCCCGCCGTTAGGGCCAATTCGCGAACCATATCACCAATCGTATGCCCTCGGGTGGCGGGCGTGCGCGTCACGAATTCAAAGGCCAAAGCCTGGAGGGCATCCCCAGCCAATACGGCGATGCCCTCGCCATACACCTTGTGACAAGTGGGCACGCCGCGACGGAGATCGTCGTCATCCATGCAGGGCAGATCATCGTGAATGAGCGAGTAGGTGTGCAAGCACTCCACCGCAGCGGCATTGAAAGCGGCATCATCAATACTACCGCCGCAGGCCTCCGCTGCGGCCAGGCAGAGGATTGGGCGCAGGCGCTTGCCGCCCGCAAAAAGGCTGTGCCGCATCGCTTTGTGAATCGTCGCAGGCCGGGTCTCTGCCGATGGGATGAGCCGATCCAACGTTTGATCAACGAATCGGCAACGGTCGGCAAGGTAGGGCTCTAGCGGCATCAAAGAAGGCAGGTCGGGGGTGAAGGGGGCCATACTCCGCACCCTACCGATCCGATCAACTCAAATTTCCCATCGGCCCCCTTAGACCGGCAATTGCGGGCGGGTGATTGTCAATTTGCGGGCAGCAAATGGGTGCGAGGAGCGTTAAGGTCCTATCGTGGCAGATTCCTCACAACGCGCAGTGGAGTCCTCCTGTCGGCATTGTGGGTCCCCTGTACCTGCCGGGCGGGAGGATGCTTTTTGCTGCGCAGGTTGCGCCTATGTCTTTGATTTGCTGCATTCGGAGGGGCTCGCCCACTTTTATGATCTCAAGGGATCGACCGCACTGCCACCGGTGTCAGTGCAGGGCTTGCGAGAGCGGGACTACGACTGGCTCTCCCACCTGGCCGCAGAGGCGGAGTCTGCGGAGGGGAAGAGCCGTGCCGAACTGCGCCTTTCCGTGCAGGGCATGTCCTGCGTCGGTTGCGTATGGCTTTTGGAAAAGGTGTTCTCCAAACACCCCGGCACGCTGACGATCTGCGTGGATGTAGTGCAGGGGGAACTGGATTTGACCTGGGAACCCGGTCGGTTTGATATCGTGGCATTTGCACGGGAGGTGCAGGCGTTTGGATATCTGCTGGGGCCGCGTAACGCGGATGCCGCGCCGGCAGAAAGCAGCGGTCTAGCACGCCGCACGGGCACCTGTGGTGCCTTCGCGATGAATGCCATGGCGTTTTCACTGCCGGCCTACTTTGGTATGCCGCGGGACTTTCCTTTTGCGCGCTTGTTTGACTTGGTGGCGGTGATGTCGGCCACGCTGGCGATGCTGGTAGGCGGCAGCTACTTCATCAGCCGCTCCTGGCGCAGCCTGCGGATGGGGGCGCTGCACATCGATACGCCCATCGCGCTAGGCATCATTGCGGGCTACACCGGATCAATGGCGGGTTGGTTGATGAATGAAGAGGGGCTGAAGTACTTCGACTTTGTAGCCATCTTTATTTTCCTGATGCTCGGCGGGCGTTGGCTGCAACAGGCGGCAGTGGAGCGAAACCGCCGCAAGCTCATGCGGGATACGTCCATCCCAGAGCGGGTGACGGTGCTGACCGATGGCGGCGGAGAGACCAGCGAAATTCGCGTCACAGAGCTAACCCCAGGGAATCGGATGCGGATCAAGCCTGCGCAGACCGTCCCCGTCGCAGCGCGTCTGGATACCGCCCATGCGGCCGTCAGTTTGGAGTGGATCAACGGGGAAAGTGAGCCTGTCGAACGCGCCCAGGGGCAGCTCCTGCCCGCAGGCGCACTGAACATCAGCTCCACTGAAATCGAGGCAGAAGCGCTGGAATCATGGGAGGAGTCCACCCTGCGGAAGCTGCTGGAAGCGCGGCGCGGCCAAGACGCCCGCGATCTGCGGCTAGAGCGCGTGTTGCGCGTCTATCTGGCGCTGGTCGTGGCGGCAGGCGTGCTGGGGGCGCTGGGCTGGTGGTGGGCGGGCGCTGGAATCGAGCGCGCCTTGCAAATCATGATCTCCATTTTTGTGGTGTCCTGCCCCTGTGCGCTGGGCGTGGCAGTGCCCTTAGCAGAAGAGCTAGCCGCATTGCGAGCGCAGCGTTTGGGGGTCTTTGTCCGCACCTTGGGCTTTTGGAAAAAGGTGGGGCGCGTGCATCAGGTGGTCTTTGATAAGACCGGCACTTTGACGCTGGAGAATCCGACCCTGAAGAATCCAGAGGTCGTGCAAGCACTGCCAGCCGAGGCCCGCTCCGCACTGCGTCGCTTGGTGGAGGGGAATCTACACCCCGTCAGCCGCAGCCTTTACGATCAGGTCGGCCCAGGTGACCGCCTGGATGGCGAGGTGTCGGAAAAAATCGGCCAAGGGCTTTCCCTGCGCTCAGGCGAAGGCCGCGTCTGGACACTGGGGCGCCCTGCCGACGCAGAGTCTGCGGATGCAGAACTACGGCTGAATGGGGCATTGATCGCGGGTTTTGCCTTTACGGACTCGCTACGGCCAGAGACGGCCACGGAGTTTGCAGAGCTGAAGCGGCGGCACATTGCGGTGCGACTCCTCAGTGGCGACCGGCAGGAGAAGGTGGAGAAAATCGCCCAGACTCTGGGGTTGAGTCCAGGCGATTGGCAGGCAGGCCTGACCCCTGCCGCCAAGGCCAAGTGGGTGGCGGATCACTCCGGCGCAGCGACGCTCTACATTGGCGATGGTGCCAATGACAGTCTGGCCTTTGACGAGGCCTGCTGCGCAGGCAGCCCGATCACGGGACGCAGTTTCTTGGAGCAGAAGGCAGATTTTTTCTTTCTTGGGCACAACCTCCGATTCGTGAGCCGCCTGATGGATGTCGCACGGACGCATCAGCGCGCCGTGCGTCGCGTGTTTTTCTTATCGACCAGCTACAACCTGATCACAGTGATCGCAGGTCTTGCGGGGATGTTGTCCCCCCTCGGCGCGGCGGTGCTAATGCCGCTGAGTTCCATTGCTACGCTTTCCCTGGTGGGCTGGACCTTCCGGGCAGATCGGGTGCGCGAGGCTAGTCATTTGACCAAAAACGGGCCATTGCCGAAGGGTCTAGAGGCCGCCCTCCCCAGCCAATGACCCGGCGGGAGCCCTATCGTAGATGACCTTCTAGAAGACGACCTCCCCAACTAATGAAGCTGACTAACCAAGGGCGTTCAAACCCCCGTCTTGAGCCTGGATGCCCCGAAATTGCGGGAGAAATTGCACATGCCGTGTAAATTTCTGCCACCTGAAACGTGTCTTGATACTGACAGAAGCTATTCCTCAAAGTGCCCATCTCCTACCCCCAAGTGCATCAATTCCCCCAGACGCGTTGGACGCTGATCCGCCGCGTCAGTGAGGGCACACCCGAGGAGGTGAAGGCGGCATTGAACGAGCTCTGCCGCAGCTACTGGTACCCGCTCTACACGATTGCGCGGATGAAAGGCGCAGGGCCTGAGGAGGCGGCGGACTTCGTTCAGGGCTTCTTTGCCCAGGGATTGGCCACTGGAATCTTTGCCAAGGCAGATAGCCAACGTGGGAAGCTCCGCACGTTTTTGCTCAGTTCATTTGGCCATTTTGTCTCCAATGAAAAGACCCGCGCAGCGGCGAAATCACGGGGTGGTGGCTGCGAATGGATCAGCATTGAGGATGCCGAAAGTCGATTTGAGAGTGAACTCATCTCCCCCCAAAGTTCAGTTGAAAAGGTTTACCTGCGCCAATGGGCATTGAGCGTCCTGGAAAGCGCCCTGGTGCGCCTCCGCCGCGAGTATCAGGCGCGCAACGATCTGCCACGCTTCCTGGCGCTAGAACCCCACCTTCCGCCGAACTGCCGGGAACAGTCGCAAGACCTAGCCGCAGCCGACATGGGGATCAGCACGGAGGCCTTTCGTGCGGCGCTGCACCGTCTGCGGAAGCAGTACCGCAGCATGATCCTTGCCGAGGTCAGTCAAACGCTCAACAGCGACGATCCGGCGGAGATTCAGGCGGAGGTGCACGAACTCATGGCGGCACTCCAATAAGAGACGCGGAACTGCGGGTGAAATTTTTTCTGGCTGCCCGCCCTTGCATCCGCTGGAAAGGCCGCTATTATCCCCCTCCCTATTTCTAGGGAGGCGGTTTCTACCCCGTGGTGTAATGGTAACACAGGAGATTTTGGATCTCTCGTTCAAGGTTCGAATCCTTGCGGGGTAACCACTTCGGGCTCAGCCCGAGCAGTCAATTCAATGCCCAGGGTGGGCATACGGTTGAAAAGGTCCCAAAAAGTATTCCAGAGCTTGATTTCCGCTCGCTGATCCCGAAAATGACGCTCCGCCGCCTAATTGGCGTATTTTAATGAAATTCGCAATCTTCGGGGACATTCACGCCAATCTTGAAGCTCTACAGGCCGTCTTGCAAGACGCTGGCGATCAGGGTTGTGCCAGCTTCGTTTGTCTGGGTGACATTGTCGGCTACGCAGCCAATCCCTCGGAGTGTCTGGAGATCGTGCGGCAGATGAATTGCCCCGCCGTACGCGGCAATCATGACGAGGGTGCCGCCTGCAATTCATCCCTGGATGAGCTGAATCCTCTCGCGCAAGCAGCCCTGCTTTGGACGCGGGAGCAACTCACCCGCGACCAGCGCGATTGGCTCCAGGATCTGCGGTTGGTCCGTCAGGTGCGTGACTTTACCGTCGTGCACGCCACCCTAGATTCCCCAGGTGCTTGGGGCTACGTGACGAACCGCTTTGATGCGATGGCCAGCTTTAGCTACCAATTCACCCAGGTTTGCTTTTACGGTCACACCCACGTTCCGCGCATTTTTGAAAAGGATGATTCCGTCCGCGCAGGTCGTGTGACCGATGCACAACTTCAGCGCGGGGTGAAGTACTTCGTCAACGTCGGCAGTGTGGGCCAGCCCCGGGATGGCGACTGGCGGGCTTCATACGCCATCTACGATGTGCAGAATCAGAGCATCACGATCCGTCGCGTCGAATACGATATCGACACGGCGCAAAAGAAAATCCTGGAGGCGGGCCTGCCGCCGTTGCTGGCTGAACGCTTGAGCCTTGGCAAATGAATGCCGCAGCCGATGGAGCCCCCAATCTGGGTGTGCATGCCTCCTCGGCGCTGATCGTAAAGCCCAGTTCCCTGGGCGATATCGTCCACACACTCCCGGCAGTCGCCGCCATCAAGAGCAGCTTTCCTGATCTACAGCTGCGCTGGGTGGCCAATACCGAATGGGTGCCACTGCTGACCGGTTGCCCGCTGCTGAAGGAGGTGGTCCCCTTCCCCCGCAAGACCATGCGCGGGCTGCGTGGCCCGCTGGCCTTTTGGCGGTGGTGCCGCCAGCTCAGGGCGGCAAAACCAGCCGGACCAGAGATCGTCTTGGACTTCCAGGGGCTGCTGCGCAGTGCGTTGATCGCGCGGGGTCGCGGATCGCGCCCCATCATCGGCCTGTCGGATGCGCGCGAAGGTGCGGTGCGTTTTTATCAGCACGTCGTCCCAGTCGAAGCCGGGGCTCATGCCGTTGACCGCTACCTGACACTAGCGGGTGCGGTGGGTGCGGCGATTCCTTTGGAAGAGGAAGTGGCCTTCCCTCTGCCGCCGGGCCATCGACCCGCAGGGTGGCCGGAGGGCGTGCCGCCCATCGTCATCCACCCCACCTCACGGGGCGAAGGGAAATCCCTGCCGACCCCGATGCTGCAAGCGCTCTGTGATCAGTTGCACCCCCTACCGGTGGTCCTCGTCGGGGTCGCAGATCAGCCGTTGGGCATCCAGGGAACGCACGTCACGGACCTGATGAATCGCACCCGCCTGGACGAATTGATCTGGGTCATGCGGGAGGCACGATTCTGCATCAGCGTCGATAGCGGCCCAATGCACATCGCCGCAGCGGTTAATGATGACACACTGGGCCTGCACACCTGGTCGGATCCACGGCGCGTCGGCCCCTACAATCCTCGCGCCTGGGTCTGGAAAGCTGGGCGCATCGACCATCGCCACGGCTTTACGCAGGAGGAATGCCTCCGCGCGCCGCAACCAGATGTCGCAGACATGGCAAACATCGCGGATTTTGTGCGCCAGCAAATCAGCCAGGCTCCACGATAACCCCCTGCCCCCCTCTCCCTATGTTCCACGGTTGGCGCGCCCGCATTCATCACCTCAGCCGAAACCACGCCTTCCTCTTGCGCACCGCGCTGATGATCGTGGGCGGCGGGCTCTTCGCGGCGTGGATCATCACCCTGCTAGTGCCGCAGCGCATCGATGAGGCCTTTATCCATGAGATGATCTCCGAAATCGCGGGCCCAGAATCGCGGCTCGTGAATGAATACCGCCTGCTGTCCGCAGAACACGAAAAGCAGCCCCGCTCCGTCGCACGCTGGTTGCGCCAGGCTCTGAACGTCATCGGAAAACAACCCGCAGTGGAAGGGGATGAACCAGGCGTCTGGGCCTCCTTTCAAGCCGATGGACGATTGGCCAATGTCGATGCCCGGGGGCTCATGACACAACACGTCGCCAACCCAGAGCAGCAGAGACTTTTTGATGATTTCATCGCCGCGAACCTCGCGGACGAAGGGCCTCAGCGCCAAGAGCCCGCCGACCGCCTAGCCGCCGCTGCGGGAACGGCGGCACCGCCCCCCTTGGCCAATGAATTCCACGCCTACCTCCTGCTGCGTGCCAAAGCCCACGCGGAGGGAGTGGCGGCGCTCATCCGTGAAGGGGATTTCTTTTCCGATGCCGTTTCCGCCCGGCGCAATGCGGTAAAAATGGCCGTCCGACACGCGCTGAAACCCGCACTACAACGCATCGCGACACAGCACCCCAGCTGGCTGGCGGAGAGCGATCCGCTGGACCACTACCAGGCCGGGGGATTGCTGGGGGACCTTTGGATGCAGTGGCAGGGCCTGCTGCGTTACCGCATTGCCACGACTCCGTTTGCGCTCGTCTCACTAGCGCTCTTTGCCGTCGGCGTCTGGTATGTGGTTCTGGTACTGCATGGGGATCGCACACGCTGGCGCTGGGCACGGCCAATCTTTCCACTCATGGCAGGCGTGATTTCCGTGTGGCCGACGCTCTCCCTCGTCCACTTTCAAGAGGTGACCCTGGGCCTGAGTGAGGATGCCCCTTTCCCACACAATTTGTGGTACTACATGGCCGGCGTCGGACTGCGGGAGGAGCTCTGCAAACTGGCGCTCTTTATCCCCTTCCTCCCATGGTTGCTCTGGCGCAAGGAGTCCGGTCTCGCCCTCCTGACGGGTGCCTTTGTCGGCTTCGGTTTCGCCTTGGAAGAAAACATCCAATACTACACCACGGCGGGGGCACAGGCAGTGCTGGGCCGCCTCCTGACCGCTAATTTCCTGCACGCCGCGCTGACGGGTTACGCAGCCCGGGCGCTCTATCGCCTCGTGCGCAGCCGATTTGCCACCGCTGATGAATTCGTCATCGCCTTCATCGCCGTGGTGCTGATTCACGGCGGGTATGACTTCGTCCTAGCTGGGGGCATGTTTGATCCCGATGTCTCCACCCTCGGCTCCGTGGCCGTTCTCGGCTTTGTCGCCTACCAATTCTTCTCCACCCTGGCCAGCGATGTCCCAGTCGGCCCAGGGATCGTCTGTCCTTCCGGCGTGCTGACCATCGGGCTGGCATTGCTCATCGCCTTTGTCTTCATGTACGCCGCCAGCACGACCGGCACCATGGAGCAGGTCGGCACCGTTGGGCAGTCCGCCGTCGGGCTGGTGCCCATCGCGATCATGTATCACCGGCGCTTGCGTTGAGAGAAACGGGGGCCTGCAACGTTGACCCTGTGCACCTTTTGCCCCCCGCAGCCCAGCCATGTCTCCCCGACTCCTCCTCATCCTCACCACCTTCGCCCTATCCCTCAGTTCCCCTGCTGCGGAGAAGCGCCCCAACATTCTCTTTTGCTTTGCCGATGACTGGGGCCGCTACGCCAGCGTCTATCGCAGCGTCGATGGGCCGGGCACGATCTGTGACGTGGTCGAGACCCCCAATGTGGACAAGGTCGCGCAGCGCGGGGTCACCTTTCGCCACGCGCATGTGACGGCCCCATCCTGCACGCCCTGCCGCAGTTCGCTCCTCTCCGGCCAATACTTTTGGCGCACCGGTCGTGGCGCGATCCTCCAGGGGGCGGTCTGGGATAGCAAGATCCCCACCTATCCGCTGCTCCTCCGGGATGCCGGCTATCACATCGGCAAGATGTACAAAGTCTGGAGCCCCGGCTCTCCCGCAGACGAGCCCTACGGCGGCCAGAAGTACGCATACGAAAAGGCAGGCCGGGAGTTCAACCAGTTCTCCCAAGCCGCGACCAAGGCCGTCGCCGCAGGCAAGACACCCGCCGAGGCCAAGGCCGCCCTCTATGAGCAGGTGCGGAAAAACTTTGCCGACTTCCTAGCGGCACGTCCCGCAGATCAGCCCTTCTGCTTCTGGTTTGGCCCCACCAATACCCATCGCAAATGGATCAAAGGCTCCGGCAAGGCCCTCTGGGGCATCGAGCCCGAAACGCTCAAGGGCAAACTGCCCAGCTTCCTCCCCGACGTTCCCGAAGTGCGTGAAGATGTAGCCGATTATTTGGGCGAGGCCCAAGCCGTCGATGGGGCCATCGGCACCCTCATCGCCGAGATCGAAAAAGCCGGGGAGCTGGACAACACCATTATCGTCATCAGTGGAGACCACGGCATGCCCGGCATGCCGCACGGCAAATGCAATCTGTATGAGTTTGGCACTGGCGTATCCCTCGTGATCGCCGGTCCACAGATCAAAGGCGGGCGTGTCGTGGACGACTTCGTTAACCTCACCTCCCTCGCTCCCACCTTCCTAGAGGCAGGCGGCGTACCCGTGCCAGAGGTGATGACCGGCCGCAGCCTCCTGCCCCTTCTCCACTCCCAACAGCAAGGCCAGGTCGAAGCAGAACGCACCTGGGTCGTCACCGGGCGGGAGCGCCATGTGGAAAGTGCCCGCGACGACTTCCTGCCCTACCCCCAGCGCTCGCTCCGCACCGCCACCCATCGCCTCATCATCAACTTCGAGCCAGATCGCTGGCCCATGGGCAATCCGTATGAGCTCGACGGCAGCGTCACGGAGCCCACCCCAGAGGCCATCACGGAGGACACCCGCATCACCTTCAAGGACATGGACAGCAGCCCCACCAAAGCCTGGCTCATCGGCCAGCGCAAAAACCCGCAGTGGCAGCCGCTCTACGAGCTCGCCTTTGGCAAACGGCCACGGCTAGAGCTCTACGACACCCTCAAAGATCCCAACGAAGTGCACAACCTCGCAGACGATCCCGCCCATGCAGAAGTCCGCCAAGCATTGGAAGCCCAGTTGATGAAGGAACTGACCACCACCGGCGACCCCCGCGTGACCGGCGACGGCAAGACCTACGAGCGCCCACCCTTTGCCGGCCCCCTCCCCCCAGACTCCCCCAAAGGCCGCAACACCCTCAAGAAGAAGGGCAAGAAAAAATAGGCACCAGCTCTCGGACCCCTGGACCCAGGCCGATGCTTCAAGCCCCGCCCGCGCAGACGCAAAGAACCCGCCGACTTCTGGAATCATCCGACCCGCTTTTGGGCCGCCTATTGGCGCAAAGCTCAACCCATCGGCTGCCTTGCCCGAAAATCATGGGCAAAAGCAACTCCATGAATTCAAAAACCCGTTCTAAAGCAACCTGCTTGTGAAAGTTAGCGTTGCGCTCAAACCATCGTTTCTGTTAGAAGTTCAAAACTGTTCGCCCAACCACACCACGTCACTCTCCTGCATGAGCGTCTGCCCTAACCACAACTGGGACTCCTATTCCTACAGCACGGACAACGGGCCTGTGATTGTCGGCTTCCACACAGAGTCGAACAAGATCGAGCAGAGTCAGTATCCGCTTTGTGCGAGAGTGATCATCACAATCAAGGCCCCCAACCACAACGGAGGCCCAGCGCAGGACGAAGCACAGGTGCTGTGGGATATGGAGGATCGTCTTGTTGAGGCTCTTGATGCTGCCGCTGTCCCATGTCTATTGCTTGGACGCCTGACGCATAGCGGCAGCCGGGAGTTGGTGTTTCAGGTTGCAGATTACACTCCGTTCCGCCCTCCCGTTGGACGCTGGATGAAGCAGCACAGCGAGTACGAGACGGATGTTTCCGAGCACGATGGCTGGGAGTTTTACTTTGAGTCTGTTTGGCCTTCTGAGACTTCATGGATGCTTATCATGGACCGTAGAGTGGTCGAGAACCTTGAGAAGTCTGGCAGCGACCCATTGAAGCCACATTCCTTGGAGTTTGTCTTCCGAGGTGGACAGGCTGGACTCCAACAGATGCAGACTGCTTTGGCTGCTCGTGGCTACACGTTGCTTGAGATGTCGATTGAGGATTCCCGCCTCACTATGGCCATCAGTATGCCATTGGACGTTGGGGCGATCTTTCGAGAGAGTGTCGCCCACAGAGATGATTGCCAGCGCTTGGGCATTGAGTATGATGGATGGGGAGCACTGACAGTGTCATGACGACTACCGCCTCCACAACAAGGTAGAAAGCGCGGCTGGTCAACCGCTGGGGCTGCTCTATCGGTCATGCTTTCCGTAACTTTAACCCGCCATCCCGTTTCGACGCTTACCCCCGCTCCAGCGGTGCCAGCGCTTAGTCACCCAACCCGTTAACACCCAGCCAATGGCAACAAAGACACAAATAGCACGACAGGCATCATCGCACCGGAAGATGCGACGCCAAGGATACAGGGTCTTTGATGGTCCACTGTATGTTGATGATGATTCGGAGGCAGTGATTAGAACACCGTCCGAGACATTGAGACGAGCTATGATCCTTTGGATGCTCGGTTGTTGTGCGGATGGAACTCCACACGCGGAGATTCGGGAGTCGATGGAGGCTTGTGGCTTGGTGAGTGACCTGTCACCCGAGGAGGCTGACTATATGTCGTCGCCGTTTCAGGACCAGCAGACCGAGATCAACATGAAATGGCGATTGGAAGCATCTTGGATTCTCCTCTGGTCGCTAAGACGCCTTTGGTGGCTCAACTGGCCTGACAGCATCTGCGATTGCCACCGCATGGCGCGCATCCTGCAACCGTTGGAATCCGCGACAGGTATCCAGAAACAGTTTCGCATGCACTCCAAGTCTCGAATATTGGATATGCTTGATTTGAGCCTCAGGCAGCATTGGGCTGCCCGTGATGACTATGTTCGCGGAGTTAACGGACTTCCCCCGATCTTCGGTCGTGTTGCCCAGCAAAGGCACCACGCGATGCTTTGGCTCACCTCAGCGACACCGTGGGACGATATTGAGACACACACATAGAAACTTGATTGGCCACATAAGCCCAAACAAAACGGATACAGGCATCGGCTCATATGGCATCTGTCATGTCATCAACGCGTCCCGCTCGCCGTCGCCTGATCCCGACCATTAGCTCCTCCCCCCGCCGTTTCCATGCGAGCCATCAAGACCATCGGAAGCGTGATCTGCCTTTTGGCAGCGCTGATCGCTGTCTTTTACCAGTTCAAGATGAGCAGCATATGGCCGCTCACTTTTGCATCGCTGTTCGTTGTGCCCATTCGCTGGTTGCGTCCAGGGTATTTTAGAGCGGCGTGGATTGTCCCAGTTGGCGGGTTTTTGCTCCTGCTGGTTGATGCATATGCACTTCGGCACCGGATTGGCGTTGAAGTTAGAGCTTGGGAGCCGATCTGGGACACCACCGACATCTCAGAGACCTTTGTTTCGCCGTCTGGTCAAACCACCGTTTACCTACTGAGCAGTAGCTGGCTCGATTCATCCTATGCGGTGTGGGTCTCTGCGGGAGGTCTGTTTCCGCTTTTGGGCTACGTTGTTCCCTCCCATGAGGACACAGCTCGTCGAGACCTCACCGTGGAATGGCGAGGCACCCTTTTCATGATTGGCGATCACCTCATTTCATACGCCTACAGCGAGACAGATCACAAAGCTTACTCATACGATGAGTGGACTCGCGGACCACACACGGTCTGCGATCCATCCAAGACGCTTGAAGCATTTTCCGCCTATGTCACCTCACTCCACCCCAAGGGCTAACACATCGGATACAGGCAGCGACTCGGATGGCATCTGTCGTTTCATCAATGCTTCCCGCTCGCCGTCGCCTTATCTGAAGCGTTGGCACTTCCGACGCGTGAACTACCACTCATGAAAACCCTCCGACCGATTTTGGCCGTCCTCGCCATCTGTGCAGTCATCTGCGGGACAACCGCTCAACTTCGCACCGACGACACGAAGCCGCAGCTCCACATCGCGCTTTTTCGCCTGACTGTTGGGGAGAACGGGAGGCTTCAGGACTTCCAATTGGTCAAGGTCATTGATCTGCTCTCGGGTTCAAACAATGCGGCATCGGTCGAGTTGCCCCAAGTGTTCATCGAGCAGGCCAGAATGAAGGTCGAGGATGAGCATTTCAAGCCAACCGTCCGCGACGGGAAACCCACCAGCACGCTGACCACCTTCCTCTACTCACCCGCAGATGAGAAGCATGAGCCGCCCGGCATCTCTTTCACCGCTCTCAACGGGGCAATGAACACGACTTCTGATTTCCGCCTATTGGGGCAGGATGGGCAATTGTCCTCCTTTGGCGCAAACCTTGGGAGCTCCGCTTTCTTTTTGAGCTACTACGCCCTGCCTTTACCAAAGACGAAAAACGAGCAGCGAGAAGCAATCGTCGAGGCAGAGGTTCAGCGCAGTGCTGCCAATGCCCAGGATGCTGAAATCCTTTCCCGCAAGAATCTCTCCACCGACTCGCAGACCATCATGGAATTCACCTGCAAGTCTCCGAAGAACAAAGCCCTCACCATCCGCTCCCGCTACATCTGCAATGATCGTCAGATGCTCAGCTTTACTTCCATCACGCCCGAAGGACTTTCCGCCGAAGACAGCCAGGCCTTTGATCGGCTTTTTGAGGCCTTTCGCTTTCCGTAAAACTCACGAAGGAACTTCGAGATCGACCAGTCGCCGAACCTCCAAGTGAGCATCAAGACGCGGCGCTAAAGGTGTGGGTGGGTGGGTGGCGTGACCGCCGTGGCCTCGATGCGATTCATTCCGAACTCCTGCCGTCCGAGCTGACGAGTTTTCAAGAACCCAGTGGCAGCAGAATGAAGGCAGCAGAATAAAAAGGGTTCCGGCTCGGTCAGGCATCTCAAAGGTAGGGCCGCCGTCTCCCCAAACGCGAAGCCAAACTTTTGTTCGTTCTTAGTGCTTCGTGCTTGGTTCTTCGTTTTTTGCCGCCATTTCCCATCCTAGCGAAGCCCCAGGAACGCCGACGAGTCGTCGGCATTCCTTCCCATTCGCGTTGAAGCGTTCTCAAAACCAACTGGCAGCAGAATGAAGGCAGCAGAATAGGCTTCATTTGTCCCGACTAACTTGAATGAAGAAGACAGAGGAATGGGAACAGGGGATTCCAATGCATCATTCCTTTGTCCCCATTCCCCTGTTTATCCGCCTTGGGGAACCATAAGTTACCCCCTGCTCTACATCCCGGCCCTCTGGGGACTTGGGGTGCGCCGACGAGTCGTCGGCATTCCCATCCACGCGAAGCCAAACTCAAAGGTAGGGCCGCTGGTCCCCCAGCCGCCGCCCCACCAAGCGCCAAGCGCCAAGAACCAAGAACCAAGAACCAAGAACCAAGCACTCTCACCTCCGCAACGCGTTGATCAGCTCGTCCAGCTTATCGATGATCTGCTGCACATCCGACTGGTTTGGCGGGTCGTTGGCGAAGAAGCCGAGCGTGCCGACGCCGTTGGAATTGGCGCTGGTGTTGTTGGTCAGTTCGGTACTCAGGGCCGCAAAGGTTACCTCGCCGGACTCGCCGGGTGATCCGGGCTCGCCGGGGGGGCCCGGTATCCCTTGCGGACCTTCAGGACCGTCGTTGCCCTGGGGTCCATCCATGCCTTGCGGGATGCCAAAGGTCAGGTGCAGGGTATCCCCGACCACGCTGACGCTGACACTGGCAGGATCGCCGGGCGGTAGGGTGGTCGTGGCGTCCACCTGCGCGGCGTTCACGGTGGCGATGTTGTTGATGAGATTGAAGAGCGCCTGAAACTGGTCCCGGATCACCTGGGATTCGAGGGGCGAGTTCGGCGCTGGGAGGCTGGGGTCGAAGGGCATGGGGGTTTTGTTCTTGGTTCTTGGTTCCTTGTTCTTGGTTCTCGTGGGGAGGGGAAAGGTGCTCCCTCAGGCGGTCGGCTTGCCGGGCGTCGGCGGGGAGAATCTCGGTCAGAGGGACTTTTTTCTGCGTCGGCGGGACTTTTTAGTCGGTCAGAGGGACCTTTT
>Ga0209573_1000792_pt1 | contig 57989 bp, 57 predicted proteins | sample TNRBio252014_DNA_FD_185870 | JGI IMG/M metagenome (GOLD analysis project Ga0209573, IMG submission 185870) | Wastewater treatment Type I Accumulibacter community from EBPR Bioreactor in Madison, WI, USA - TNR Reactor_6/25/2014_ DNA (SPAdes)... | ecosystem: Engineered > Bioreactor > EBPR >...
GATCCACGCTCGTATTCACCTTGCGGGCGCTCGAGCCGCTGTCAAAAAGCACCATCTTGTTGTCCCACGGGTCCACCTGGAAAATCCAGCCCGCTCCGCCCGTGTACTTGCTGGCCACCGTCACCGCTCCGTGGCTTTCAGCATCGAATTTCACCCAGCCGTCGATCGTGAAATCCCCGTTTCCAAAATCAAAGTCCTCATGATCGGGACTGCTCACGTAATCGCCGCGGCCGTCAAAACTAAAAGAAGTGTCTCCAAATTTCGGATCTCCTGAATCCATGTGTGCTTCACCAAAGGGAGTAAAGGACTTTCCTCTGACAGGTCCTTTCAGCCGGGCCAGCAAAGCCTCCAGATCATCCTTCACACCCGGCCCCTTCAGCGCAAAATCATCATTCACAAGTTCCAGGTCGGCGAAGATATTTTTAACCTGATCAATCAGCTCTTCCGCTGCCGCTCCGAATCCCTCAGGCAGCAGACCGGTGATGCCTGCCTGCGAAACAAGGTCTGCCAACTCATCACGCTTTTGCTTGAAGAAATCATCACCGTCCTCAGCATTATCCAACGCTGCCTGCAATGCCGAACGCAATTGCGTCAGCTGTGTCTTGAATGCCGCAATCTGGTCTGCTACGCCTTTAATGAAGTTAGCAACCAACGGTTCCGTTGCGCTTCTTGCAGCCAGCGGAGCCAATGCAGTCTCCACCTCCAGAATAAGCGCGTCCGCCTGATCAAGGATTGTCAGATTATCCTTACCCTTTGAAACTTCCGCAGGATCACCCTCACCCCCGCCTCCGGCTTGAGCGTCAAAGGTATCCAGCACTCTTTCTTTAAATAAATTAAAAGCGCCTGCGGCCGGGCCCAGCGTCATCGTTGAAAGTCCGCGGGTCGCGGAACTCCACAGAGAGGAAAGCTCATTCGCCAGCCGGTTCACCTGCGTTCTGACACGCGTCACCTCGCTTGAACTCGAGGATTGATTCACATCTTTGATCAGCACCAGAGCGGCGGTAAAGTCCTTCTGAGCATCCGCGGACAGGGGATCTCTCGGCCCCTCGATCTCGATGATATCCTGCACGGTGACCGTCCGGGGCTGCCCGCGAATCGTAAATTTATTACCGCCCGTAAAAAAGTTAATGTCCGAAAACAGAAGGTTCAGATAATTATCTTCCGTCAAAGTAGAGCCCGACAGGGTACGGGGGTTTTCGATCACAAAGGACGGGGCCACGGAATCCTCATCAAGTAATCCCATGGCATAAAGATCAAAATCGTTAAACTCCGCGTCCATCGGCAGCGTGCTTCGTTTTCCCAGCGCATAATCGGCGAAGACCTGCATGTCGATCCCGAAAAAGCTGACCATCGTAAACGTACCGTTCCCGTTATCGCGCCACTCGATACCGTCAAGCGGCGAGGTGCCCGCGTTGAAAAAAGCGCTCCAGTGGGCATTGTCCCTGCCCAGAATATTCAGCGGATCGTTGTTCGAGGATAACCCGCTGCCGAGATGAACAAGCCAGCGGTGCGCCAGCTCTTCGAGCAGCACCCTGTCGACATAATCGTTGGAATTCAGGTCGTTAAGGATGGATTCTATGTCCAGCATCGCGGTGCCCTGCTTCTGTGCTCCAGCGGCAAGGACCGCCTGCAGGAACGCGCTGAAGTTTGCTTCAAACACCGGAGTAAAAGCATCGAGGACTTCCTTGATTCCCGGATCATCCTCGCCCAGCCCGATGCCGCCGATATCCTCATCCGCCGGCGCGCCCAGCCCAAGGATGCTTCCCAAACCAACAGCGGCAAAATGTTTCAGATGTTCCCGTATGGAAGTGATCGTCGGAAAGGCCACAACAAAATCAAAAACGTCGGCCATCTTTTCCTGGAGATAACTGAACAGAGCCGTGAACTCGACGGAAAGCAGTGTTCCTGATGAAAAGCGGCTGGCAAGCGATGAGGGTATGAGTTTGGCCATGAGATCCTTGAATTCCTGGTCGAGATCGAGATCATAACGGCCGGTTCCGGTTATCGTTAAAGGCCCGGTTTGAGAAGGAGGCACATCAAGAATAATGCTATCGGATACTGTTCTGACATTTCCGGCTTTATCACGGATTTCCATGTAAACCGTGTGCGTTCCTGAGACCGGAAGTAAATCAAAAGTTCGGCTACCCGAAAAATCCTGCCAGTCCGCCCATACAACATTGGGAACAATGCCGTTAATCTTCGATCCTAAACGGACTTTGTCCAGGCCGCTGATCGCATCTGAGGCTGTGAGCGTCAAGCTAACTGTTGAATTCGTCGAGGAAGCCGCGCCATTATTGACACTGATTGTTCCCAAAGGCGCGTCCGCATCAAAAATGATGCTGTCTGAATAAATCGCGCTTTCATTGCCTGCTGCGTCCCGAAACTTGATGTACCGGGTTTGATTGCCGCTACCGGAAAAGTTGGCAAAGAAAATAGCGTTTGCCTGAAAGACATCATCGTAGGGAATGAAACTGAATTCGGGAAAATTGGTGCCGTCCCAGGAAAAACCCATTTTCAATCCGGATTGCGGAGCCAAATTATCCTGAATGTTGGGGTGAATATTGAAGGTCGGTCGATTGTTTGCCGTATAAGCGGCGCCCGCGTTTATTTGAAATACCGTTCCGTCACCCACTGGCTCTGGCGGCGTTCTGTCCAAGATAAATTTCTCAGAATAAACCGCTGTATTTCCGGCTTCGTCTTTGACGCGCACCCAGATCGTTCTTTCACCGTCAGGACCTGCGGTTAAAGTAAGGTTTTTGGTTCTCGTATAAGCTTCATAGGAAGAGTAATTAATGCCGTCCTGAGAAAAAGACATTTGGAGATTGTGGGGATCAGAGACCGCGTCAAAACTGAAAAAGTTCAAAGCTACCTCTGCGGAATTAACCCAGCCTGAGCCGGTTCCAACAATTTTTTTGTCATCCAGAAGCTTTAGCAATTTCACACTGCCCCGGTCGCCGGAGAATCCGGGATTGCCAACGAAAAGCTCATTTCCTTTTAACATAAAGGAATGGCCAAAGAGATAATCGCTCTCGACTGAATTGACAAGCTGCTGCGATTCAGCATCGTAAATATAGATCCAGCCCGAATTATTGCTTAGGGATTTGGTGGTATCTGATCCTGGTGCGCTAATGAAAAGTAATCCGCCCGCCTGCAGAATATGCTTTCCGAAATAACCGTATGGAAACTCCTTCGGCGGCGTAAGCTGCGAGACCTTTTGACCGAAGGTTGGACTATCCGGATTGCCGTCAAAAATAAAAACACGACCAGCCGCTGGGTTGGCCCCGCCGCCAACTACTTTACTTGATTCGGGAGCGCCAATATAAATATAAGAGGAATCCATCGCCATGGAAGACCCAAATTTATGGATAGATTCAACAACGGAAGGTTTGGGAATTTGAACGATCAATTCGCCGAGACCAGCACTTTCCGAATCTCCATTGAACACGAAAACATTTTCATTTCCGTGACCGATACCGCCTCCAACCAAAATAAAGTTTTCGTAAACGCTGATATTTTGACCAAAGTAGCGGCTCTCGGTATCTATGGGGGACTGAATCGTTTTTTTTAGCTGACCGAATGTTCCGGAACCGACATCCGCATCAAAAAAATGGACCGCACCGACGTGCGCTTCCCCGCCGACTCCCTCTTGAGATGGATCTCCGACTATAAGAATGTCGCCCTGTATCGCAATAGCGCCTCCAAACTCGTAGGTATAACTTTCATCTTTGCTGGGGCTGTAAAAGGTTTTTAGGAGCTGGCCGAATGTGGGGCTCAAACGATCCGCGTCATACATAAAAACAGCACCAGGATTCCCTGGAGGCGTGCCTGAAGAGCGTCCTCCCGCAGAAACGAACAGATATTTATCCTGGTAAACCAACACGGCTTTCCCAAAATAATCATTATGCGCGGTATCCGGGTTAGTAAAAGTATGAACCAGCGCCCCATTCGAATCAAAAAGATGAACTTCTCCAAACGCGTCGGTTCCTCCTCGCTCATCTCCTACCACATCATAATCGCCAAGGACCGCGATGCTCGCGCCGAAGCGCTTGGAGCGGTTAGAGGGAACTGCGATTTCAGATAGAATTTGCGGATTGAGGGTGCCGCCGATAACAGGCGGAGTTTCGTCCGGCAAATCTTCACCCGAGCGAAAAATTTCGCGCTCTTCTTCCTGGGCTTCGTTGTACAGGTCTGTCAGGTAGATGAATTCATTGAGGGCCGCGCGCGCCTTGACCTGATCTTTCACCTCGGAGGCATGTTTCGCGCGATACAGACGGACAAGGTAATCATTCAAATCATAAGGCTGCCCGTCATTCGCAAGGCCGCCGCTGTTGTAGGCATAAGCACCGTTTTGCGTTACCACATACTCCATTTGCGGCGCCGCAACGGCGTGGTTCAGGTCATAGGTAGAGGGTCCGTTTTGCGTGTATCCGGCGATATGCGTGTGTGAAATGAAATTGGCCTGGTCCAAAAGTTTTTGGGTTGCCTGAAGCATTCCGATTTCCTGCTCGTCTCCCGTCGTGAAAAGAACGATTTCTCCATGCAGAACAATGATGCCGACTTCAAAATCCAGCTTCTGCAATCGTTCCATATCCCTGGGGCTGAGGTCCTCCAGGATCACGGCGCTCGAGTATTCCGGCCTTAAAAGTTCAACTGCATCTTCAAAGGCGTAACGCTCAGGTTCATAGGCATTGGATTCGTCATCGGCTGGCGTAGAACGGCTTATCGCTGAAGGGTCGAGAAACAGGCTGTGAATGGATTCAAGTTTGCCTGAAGCATCTTCAGGCGATGTTTTCGGCTGCGGTTCCGCTTGAACGGCAGACAGAACCTGTTCGTCGGAAAGTTCCCGGGGAACAACCATTCCCGGATCCGCAGAGGCTGTGCCCGCGAAACTGAACAAATAGGTGGCGAGTGCAAGAACACTGACCGGTTTTTTGACCGCGAAAAGTATCATGAGGGTATGATCGCGCTGGCGGGCGAGCCCCGCTACCGGTCTGGGAAGGCTTGAACGGTATTTTTAAATGACCCAGCGACTTGCTTTTTTATTGAGGCCAATTCATATTGAGGTTTTTCGATTAATTTGGCCTCAAGCAAGTGGCTAAAGATACCACATCCAGGAGGGATCTTCCCGCAAATAATCCAATAAAAAGCACAAAAGCCCGATTTACGGGCATCTGGCTCACAAAGCCATCAAAAGACATTTCTAAGCATGAGCACAAAAGACTAAAGAAGTCACAAAATGCTCATGAAAGTCAGATGGATTTTCATCCGCAGATTCGCACCCTGATCTGATAAATAAACGGATTCCTGGTCCTGCGACTAAACAACCGGCTGGGATGAAAAAGCGAATGAAAGAAATGAAACCGCGGGGACAAAACGGAGGTCCGGTTATCGGGGCAGGTTAACGAAATACAGCTTTACGAAATAAAGCGCCGAGAAAAAGAACAGCCGGATAGATCACCAGGCAGGAAATAACGGTCATGACAGGCCACCAGCCGCGGTCAGGCGTTCCCTCCATGGCTTCGTAAAAGTGGCGGTAAGCTCTCCAGCATAAAGCCGCTCCCAAAAGAAAAACCGCCGCATCGAAACAAAACGCGGGCACCGACCTCACCCCTTTTACCCAAGCCCGCCCATAAACAAAAACAGCCGCCCCCAGAACGGGAACCAGAATTAACAACATAAGAATCATGCTTACTGACCTGCTCTCTGAAGTGCCGACGTGAACGGTTCTGGGAGAGTCCGTTCAACCTGTGTCTTTTGGGGACTCTCCCCTTTGCTTCTGCCTATTGAGTTTTTATTTACAAGAAATCCACTTGAAAGTTATTATACGCCGCTGAAATCGTCCAGGCTAAAAAAGCAAGCTAGGGAGGTAAAATGAAATATTCTCTTAAAATCGGTGTCTTTTTACTATTACTGGCAAGCGGTCCTTATACTTTTTCGGCCGTAAATGCGTTTGCCGAAACTTCTAAAACAGAAGAATACATCAAAGCCATCGAAGAGGCTAAAGGTGATCTTGCCACGATCATTGAGAAGCTGTCGGAGAAACTGGATCAGCAAGTTAAGGCCGGCGACACCGCGGGAGCCCGCAACACTCAGCTTCGCTTTAAAGCCGCAAATGATTTAGCGAATATGCTGGCGGTAGATTCTCAAAAGGCCGGCGACGTTTTTTTTAAAATTCACTTAATCGAGGGCTATAACGGCATTTTGAACATCACGGATTTTTCGGCAATTGACGTGCGAGAAGCCATGAATTATCGAATGGTCGGACCTGATCAGCTTTTTGATAATTCCCATATCACTCAAGCGCGTCTCCGTATCGATACTGAAAGAGAAGACATGCTCGCTTTAAGGGCCCTGCAGGATAAAGCCCAGTACTTTGCTTCACAACAAACCTATGAGGATATGCTTGCGGGGTTTCAACGCGGCGGAGCTGCTATGGCTCTCTCTATCAATGATGGCTTTGCGGATATTAATCCCGCGTCAAATCTTCTGCAAGCCGCGCTCGGCGTCAACGTTTCCGGAGAAAAAATCGGACAGGACATGACAACTGAGGAACGCCTTGAATCCCTCCAGGACTTTTTTATCGAACTTGCGCTTGATGTCGCAACCGATAAAGTTCTTGGTGACGCAGTCAAAGGAATCGGAACACGCGTCGGCACCGATCCCGGCAGCACTTCCGCTCCGCGCAAAGGAAAATTGCAAGTTGATACGAACGCCCAGGCGCCTGACGCGGCTGTTCCGGGCTCAGCAGGCAAGAAAACTACAGCTTCCGGAGACGAAATCATCGGACGCGTGGACCTTAGCGATGTCGACAACGTTGATGATATGATTCCATTCACGGATCTGGATAATTTCAGCATCGACTTACGCACAGGACAAGTCACCACATCGAAGTCACCCGGAGGACGAATCAGCCCGGCTGATCAGTCTCGAATAGACAACGATCTCAACCCTCAGCGATCTCCAGACAGCGGTCAAACCGTTGATGTCAACCAAGGAACAGCCGCAACAGCTTTCGTTAAACCGCCTTCACCAAACAAGGCCGGCGAGCAAGTCATCGGCCGCGTCGATTTAGAAGAAGTGAACGAAGTTTTTGATATGGTCGGGCTTACACATCTTGATAACTTCAACATCGACCTCAGAACCGGTCAGGTAACAACAAATTCGGCCGGAGGACGTATTGGCCCCGCTGATCAAGCAATAATTGAAACCGGCTTAAAACCTCAAGGACCTCTTGGCGGAGACCAGAAAATCGATTTAGACTTTCACAACGCGCCAACGGAAATCGACATCCAGGGAATGACAACAGTTAATTTGAATTCCGTGTACGGCGGCACCTACAATAAAAAGTTCGCTGATCCACAGGCTGCTCCGGGCTTAAATAAACCACGCGATGAGATTAAACCGATTTGGGACATATTGGATCTGATTCCTGACGATGATGAATCGCCCGAAGATATTCGCAAGGTGCTGCCCATTCTCATTTACGCTAAAGACCCGAAAGGAGGGCCTCGTAAGGGTGTCCTGATAAAACTTTTTGCCGAAAATGAAGGCTGGAGCTTTAACAGCACGCCTACTCCTCCTTCAGATCCTTTCAGCGATTGCTTAGGCCCGCAATGCGTACCTTCTTTCGGCGGCCCCGGGCAGCCCTTCGGCACACCGCCTTCGGGAGCTGACTTCCACACCGCCCCCGGCGGGCCGGGAACTCAGTTTGTCTCTGATGACTCACTGCTTAACGATCCCTTCTTTTTTAATCAACGGTTTGGCGAGCTTTTCGACGGCGCGTCCCCGACACCTGATACCCAAAACCAGCCGAACTAGTTGCCTGGGAAGGATGTGATGATAATGATGAAAATTAAAGACAGCTTTAGCTTATTCGGAAAAGGCGTTTTTTGGGGACTTGTTATTGTTGCGATGACAGCCCTGAAACCAGAAGCGGTTTTCGCCAACGAAAGCGTTGAAAATTTCTTTAGAACGGTTACTTTGGCGGATATGCGTCAAGTTTGGAAAAAAACAAAAGGCCTCACCATAAACCCCTATTTGAAGGCCGGCTATGACTGGTCAAGCAACGTATTCAAAGCATCTGATCAGAGCGTCCGTGTAAATCCAAACTCAACGGACGCAGTGACAACGAAACATTCGGACAGCACCTGGACAATTCGTCCCGGAATCTCGGCGGATTATCAGGGCTCCAACTTTCGTGTCGGCGGATCTTACGAAGCTGCTTTTAAATATTTCAACCGCTTCTCAGAGCAGAATACGCAGGATCAGCAATTTATGACTTACGCCCAATGGAGGCCTACGAAATCGACCTACCTGCAGATTCGTGAGGATTTCAAACAGGTTGGAGAAACCGCGGGCTCCCCCGTTTTTGAACCGACCAATGTAAGGGATAATTTTATTGATGTCACAGCAGGCATCAAACTGGATAGCGGACAGACCATCGAAACGCTCTATCAAAATTATGCCCACGACTTTCAGGAAACCCTGGCAAAACGATACAGCTATACCGAGAATCGCTATGGCATTCGCGGCTATCAGCCCTTAACCCAATCCATAGAGCTCTTTTCAGGAGTGGACGTCGGCACAGTAGGCTTCGAAGACTTCACCGCGCGCGACACCGTTTACTGGGAAATCCCAGGCGGTCTGAGAGGAAAATTTTTCTGGGGCTGGGAAGGTATCGCTCAAGTTGCGATTCATCACCGCAACCTGGAAGCATCTAATGAGAACGACTTAACACAGCTCAATTCAAAAATAGCACTGCAGCGAAAATTTGATCTTCTGGGTAACAGAGACCGGCTGCACAATCCAACATCTGTTGAATTTGGTTTTGTGCGCCGCGCCGTTGAAGGAACTTTTTCGACTGCAACAACTTATGACGAGAAAATGTTTTACAGCTCTTTAAAACATTTATTCACAGAAAAAATTCGCGGACGTATCTCCGTCTACGCGGGTAATCACGACTATGAAGATCGTGTTTTTACCGGTTCCAGAGTCGTTGTCGGCGGCGCTGTGTTCTCAACAACACCCAACCAAATCAGACGAAGTGATGATTTGTTTGGCACAACCGTCGGCATGGATTACTCTTTGTGCGATCATCTCAAACTGCACCTGGATTACAGCTACTCGCGGCGGGAATCCAACATGAGCGGCATTGACTTCGCGGACAACACAATTTCCCTAAGAACCACTATTCCTTTATAGTCATCGCTCATACCGTTTCCAGAAGTGCCTCGTTTGAAACGAGGCACTTCTGGCGTTTGTCGGTCCTTGCGAAGACTGAAGCCTCACGCTTCAGCGAGCCTGCCGAAAATAAGAACTTTTCGGCGCTGAACCCGGCACTTTTGGAAACGGTACCAGAATATGCGCACGCTATATCCTGCTATACGGACCTGCCCCCCTGGGGGTCTGACCCCTATGCTATTCGGAACAAAAACCCCATTGAAGGTACCGAATTGATAGCCTTTCGAGGGAAGCGCTTTCAAAACCGATACTCAGGGCGAAGTAAAGAAAAGGCGGCGGGGAAAAAAGCGCTGGTCATGGCAGAGAACTCCATTCAAAACCTTTTTGGGAAAGGATACGCTTTAAAATATATGCCGGGCTTTCTCGATCAAGGAATACTTCGTTTCGATCTTCATGACATCTTCCTGACCAGTCATTACGTCAGAGTCGAAGGTCAAATAGGCCGTCGTATAAAGCCACAGCTCATGGTCACGGCCGCTCTTCTCCAGGGTCTTGAGAATTTCCAGGGGTTTCCCGTAGCTGGCCAAAACCTGATCAGTGGTCATTCCCTCCAGAACATTTCCCGCAAGAACAGCCTGGCGGACTTCTTCCGTCCACTCAGGATGTCGATTGGCGAATTCCTTGCGGCGCTCGGCTTTTTTCTTCTCCGACGTCTGGCTGGTGAAATAGAGTTTTTTTTCAGCCTTCCCGGTCATTGCAGACCGGCTGGCACAGCCTGAAAAAACAGATACCAGCAAAATGAAAACGGCGGCTGCTTTTAGCATGATTTCGATTCTCTCCTTTTTTTCGAAAAAAAAATACACTCGCGGGTAAGTTAAAACGATTTCCTGGAGTTTGTCTATGAATTTTCAGGACGGATGAAGAAAAGGGCAAAACCGGGGACTGTCAGCGAACAAGAAATCCGCCCGCGGTCTGCACGGGCTCGGGATTATTTTCTCTTTGCAGCCAGAAAACAACTCCTGAGCGGGCAGCTTTTTCCTTTGCGCGCGGCAAAATCAGCTGTCCTTCGTAACCTGTCTCCAGGCGTTTCAAATCTGCTGTCTTAAGCTCCAGTACGACAAAATCGTGCTTCAGCGCCTTGCCGCTGTTTTCTCCGCGCTCGATAGCATGCTCGATTCCGAAACCCAGCAAAGCTCCGTACACTTTTAGATTGCCGCGCATGGGTTCCGTCGGGACAAATTGAATGCTGAAGGCCGTGCCATCGCGTGAAACGGCCGTCAGCTTTCCGGGACTCGGCGCGTTCACAGCAGGCTTTCCGCCGGCACTCCATCCGCGCCATTCCCGGCCGTTCAAAACAATACCCGGCGTATAAACATTCCGGCTTCCCCACATCGCAGCGTAAGCGTGCTGCCGTTCAGTAAACTCAGGTTTTGCCAGCCGGTCCGTCCAGCCCAGATAATCCCAATAGGTCACATGAAAAACTGCGGGCGCAAAATCCTTCCACAAACCCTTATCATTCAGCAGACTACTGAACCAGCGGTCGGCCGGAGGGCAGCTGGAGCAGCCTTCCGAGCTGAAAAGCTCGACAAGCGCCGTTGTCCCCGGCCCGCTCTCAATCGTGACATCTGCCCATGCCGAACCCGCAGCCAGGCACCCTAAAGACAGCATCAAAAAAACGCAGCACCTGAACAAGCGCATCAGCGAAGTCCTTGCGGCATAAAAATAAAAACTGAGGAAAAATCTTTTAAGCAATCAAACACCTATCCATTGTTACATCACCTGTGCGAAGACTGAAGCCTCACGCTTCAGCGAGCCTGCCGAAAATAAGAACTTTTCGGCGCTGAACCCGGCACTTTTGGAAACGGTACCGGAACTACTGCCACAACAGAACTTCCCCGCACGCTATATCCTGCTATACGGACCTGCCCGGCAAGCTCATCCGGTGCAAAAAGTGACGGCTACCTTGCAGTTGGCCCCGCCATCCTTACGGCACGCAGCCGTGGCTTCTTTGCGGGATACCCAGCCATCGTCAGACCAGGCATAGCCCCAGCTATTCCCGGCCCCATTGCTTGCCTGGCTTGTTGCCAGTGCAAGACAGGTATTATGCCCCCAAACGGCAATCTTGCATCCCGCCTGTGATCCCCCGGCGCTGCGGCACTTTGCCAAAGCCTGTCGTTCAGCATCCGCGCGCGAGGCTTCGCCTTTGGCAAATCCCGTGATGAGCGTTCTGTCTTCAATCGCGATGGCCCCATAGAGAACAGGAACAGGCTGCAGGGACATTGTCTTGGCGGGCCCATTAAGGTCTTTCAAACAGGATTGCACACAGTCATATTCGGCCATCCCATAAGATGTGCAAAGCTGCCTGATGCACTCTTGATATTCGAATTCTCCCGCGCGGGCAGATTCCTGCATCGGCATACATGCCAGCATCAAAGCAATCAACGGGATAACAATCGGCTGAGATGCAAACGCGAGGACAAAACTGAGGAAAAATCTTTTAAGCAATCAAACACCTATTCATTGTTACGTGTCCCTTTGGTACCCGGTACCATTCGACCCTTCCCCGCCGGACCCGGTCCGGTTACGGTTACCGGTTACAATGCAAGAAGCGCTTCTTTCCCAAGAAAATCAGCTTCTCGATCTACTACACACACATCTTGTTGGACAAGAGATTCATTATACCTAGATGGACACATTTGAAGATTTGAAATGATCATTTTTTTCATGGAGGAAGCCATTTCGCCATGAAGCGTTGTGAGTCGATCCAAATCTCTTGGGCTTTTGGGCTTAGCATTTTTTGTAACTTGTTTTAAATTTATTTCAACGAATTTATTCGCAGCTCTCTCACTGCCTGGACAAAGGAAAACCTGATCCACATCACCAACAGCAGTTGTCGCCGTTAGAACGGCTTGAGGAACCGGAATAACAACTACTAATTCTTTTTCGATCATACTTTTAACGACTTCACTACCTGCTTTGTCGCATTTCAAACCCAACAAATTAACTTTCCTGCCATCGACAAGTTCAATAACGCCATCCTCAAAAACCTTTTTTACACGAACACCGTTCTCTGCAACCTTACCATCACCACTCGAACAGCTCGACAAAAGAAGAGCAATCATACCCAGATAAAAGCACTTATACTTTTTCACAAGACACCATTCGATTAAAAAAGTTCGATTTGCAGGAACCCACATAAACGGATTCCTGATCTTGAGAATAAACAACCGGCTGGGATGGAAAAGCGAATGAAAGAAACGAAAACGCGAGGACAAAACTGAGGAAAAATCTTTTAAGCAATCAAACACCTATCCATTGTTACATCTCCTGTGCGAAGACTGAAGCCTCACGCTTCAGCGAGCCTGCCGAAAATAAGAACTTTTCGGCGCTGAACCCGGCACTTTTGGAAACGGTACCGAAATTATTCATCCATTCGTGCGATCATAACGCCTCGCCACAAGCGAACCACTTAAACTGAAACTGACTTTATTCTATCCAAACACACCCCGTCCTACCACACCAGAACTTCCCCGCACGCTATATCCTGCTATACGGACCTGCCCCCCTGGGGGTCTGACCCCTATGCTAGACTAGGTTATGCGTAGCCTTTTCTCTGGAAGTAGTTATAAAGACGTTCATATTTATCCACTAATTTATCGTCACCCTTTCGCCGCCATTTTTCCAGTTCAGACTTTGTAAATGAAAATGCACTTCTATAAAGTTCGCTATATTGCGTAGCTTTAGAACCCATGTTATCTTCAAAACGCCGAAACTCCTCACCTAAGTAATCTAGAATAAAATACCCATCCTCATCTTTCTCAATCATCGCCAGACATCGATCTGCCCCTCGTTTGCAGATTTCCAAATCTTCCCTAAGGGGGTTTTGTGTCTGCGGATTTTTATGAGATAAATTCATCAAATAGTTAATTACCTGAGGTCCAATTACTATACGCGGATAGTTTGCAATCTTGTTTTCAAGTTCATACGCCTTAAATAGCGCCGGTCCATAGACCTCACCATTTTCCAACTTAGTGCCAAAACCTATGTCAACACCTGCACGAAAAACTTTTTTTTGACTCAATGCAATTACCATCATGCCACCGCAAGCTGCCAAAATACCAAAAACAGCATTCAGTATCGGCGCATGATGTTTCTGCGTCTCAAGGCATTGATATACCTGAATGCAATCAGAGAAACGCTGATACTCTATGTTGCACTTGGTTAGCTCCAAGTATAGTTCTTTCTTTTCTTCCCGAACATGATCCGACGATTTTCCGAACAAAACAAACGATGAAATAAACTCTTCGAAGCTCTTTCTAAAATTATCTACAAAGTAGACCGTTTCTCTATGTGCGGCTATTAATTTGGTTCGAAAGGCCTCATCGTTCAAGTCTTGTGGAAGTATAGAGAGCCCAGCAAATGCTTCCTTTTGGCCCAGAATGTCGATAAACGCTAAGAAATAGTTTGAATACTTAATTTCATCTGGCATGAGACGCTGCTCTTTCTAACAACTGTTAGAACTTGTCTAAGGGGTCCGCTTCTTTATCTAACAGCTGGACAATTTAAAAAGATTGAAGCCAACACTTTTGGAAACGGTAATGGAAGCTGTAAAAAAAGCGTCTGCTAAAAAGAATTTTATGGCTTTCCAATTTCGAGCACAGTCTTCAAACGTTCAAATGCTTGAGCACGATATTTCGAATAGTTAAATTCAGTAAGTGAATTATACAATGAGGAGAAACGTGTCATCGGTTGGCCAGTAGTAAAGTTCAGTGCAGGAATATGAATTTGAAGCCAAACGAGTATAATATTTTTATCTTTTAAAAATGGCGTTGTAAAATCATACGTTTCATCTATGGCTTTAAGCTTATTTTGAATAATATCCTTACAGTGATTGTAGGTAACGCCGCCGATAAAACCTTGATTCGGAATACCTAGTCCGGTCACATCAAAGACCGCTACCCCATAAACATTCTTTTCTTTTTCCTCACTCAATCTTCTAATTAATTGTTGTGCAGTCTCATTTATACGGACTCCAACCTTAACAGGACTCTGCAACCTTTTACATTCAACAATAAACTTATCGCAAACCGACTCAGCAACTATATCCGCAGCTTGAAGCGATAAATTTACGGCATATTTAGCTTGCAAAAAATAGGATGCAATTCTCAACTCGAATTGAAAATTTCTTGCACGCGTATCGGTATCGTCTTTCGCAAAAGGATGCCCACCCAGAATAATCTTAAGCAGATCAGTATCGCCCTTAACATTTCCACCTTTGAAACCATCGTATATCCACATCAATTCATGAACTTCACGAATCGTGTACAGCAAACGATCAAAGAGCTGTCGATCATCATCTGCATTTTTTGGATTAAATTTTGTATTTTTAGCTAGGCTCTCAAAATATTTTATATAAATGGGCAGACGAGATTTTAAAGTTTTAATGCCTTTGTCATTCAACCAACAACAAAGATCGATTAGTTTTTGGGCATGTTCAATATGTGAAATACTCGGCAAAAGCTTTTTGTCGACAGAATATAATATGCGTTCACTATCAGCAGACATGAAAGTCACAGAAACTCGCATAAACGGATTCCTGATTCTGCGAATAAACAACCGGCTGGGATGGAAAAGCGAATGAAAGAAATGAAAACGCGAGGACAAAACTGAGGAAAAATCTTTTAAGCAATCAAACACCTATCCATTGTTACCTGTCCCCGCTGCGTATGCCTGGCACTTTCTACTGCCTACTGCTGTGACTGGTTTTCTTTGTGCGCAAATGCGCGATAAACAGCACCGTAACTAAAAATTTCAAAAACACAGAAAAGAAGCACACCTGCAACCGTTAGAATTTGGGCTGCCATGCCATTCTGATCAAAACCCTTAAAATAATTCTGGAAAAGCAGAGTAAAAATAAAGAAAACAACAACAGTCATCACAATCAGCGTAGCTGTCAGCAGCGCCGCCCTAAAAAAAAGCGTAGCACCTGTTGATAACCAGGACCGCCCAGCAAAAGGATTGCTCTTGTCCCAATGCCCGATGACGCGAGTGCCCCAAAGGCCCACTACCATTACCCCCACGAATACTTTCAACAAAAAGCTGAAAAGACCATTTGAAGACAGCTCGGGCAGACGAAAAAACAGTGCAAGCGTTATGATGCACGGAGCAAAAAGGATACCTGCGGCAAAAGACTTCCTGTTAAATATGTAAGAGTACGACAAAAACCAATTTACTTTTTTAGGCGACTTGACGGCTTCAAACCTGGATGGATCAGCAGCTGTAACATCGACCACCCTAACGCTTTTCCGGCATTTCCAGCAAATTTCAAAAAGCGGATTGTTGCTTTCGCCGCAATTGACGCAATAAATGGATTCCGGGAGATTATTTAAACCTTTTCCTTTTTGACGGCGCGAAAAAAATATCGTCTGGCTCAGAACATCTTCATTCGGGTTCATTCGCGATGCAATCCATCCAATCATTTTTCCCAGAAACGCCCAATAGACAGCGCCCATGAGAATGCCTCCGGTATAAATGAACGTCGTGGAACTCATAGAAGGATTCGTTGCGCAAAGAAAAATCCAGATAAGCGACCAGGGGAAATCGATCAATGAAATGAAAATAAAAAACGGCGTTGCCGGCAGAAATTGGCTGTGGAATATGCCCAGAGCAAATAAAACAGTGTGCACCGCAGCAAGCCAAAACCAGAGATTGCCAAATGTAACCTGAAGTGTGGGAAACGATATCGTGATGGTTTTCGCAGCAGGCGCAGCATTTTTGCTTAAAAAAATGAGAGAAATCCCAGCAACAAAAATACAAATCAATACCAGGTTAATCATCTGGCGACACTATCCTTGCTAATTTTCGAATGGTACATTAAATACAGTTTGGCTTCCCAAGCTGACAATACGGGTTCGATTCCCGTATCCCGCTCTAACCCTTCCCCGCCGGACCCGGTCCGGTTATTCTAGCCAGCAGCTATATTATGCTAGCCATTGCTCTAGAGGTGTGCCCCCCTAGGGGTCTGACCCCTATGCTAAAACTCACCCCGCCCTGCCACAACAGAACTTCCCCGCACGCTATATCCTGCTATACGGACCTGCCCCCCTGGGGGTCTGACCCCTATGCTATTGGAACTAGGGTTGTGCGGTAGTTGGCTGATTTACCGAAGCACTAATTCTAAGTGGTTCCAAAATCGGCTCACACACAGCTTTGATTTGTCCGCCATTGCCGTAATTATCTTCAATACACTTTCTATAAAGGGTTTTGAGCTGTAAGTCTTCATTCGCAATCTGTGTTTGTTTTGATAAGTAGGTGCCTGCCATTCTGGACTTATACATCTCCGGATGCTCCAACACACCTCTTTCGTAAGAGGCACCGCTAATACAGCCACTCATAAAGAAGCTTAAGACTATCACAATGCTTATACTTCCTATTTTCATGCTATACCCACTTGCTTATGCATCATTTGGTTGTTCTTGAGGCCGACTCGGCACTTTCCGAAGGCAGATCATCGTTACGTGTCCCTTTGGTAAACGGGAGCTTTCAACTGGAACCTCTATTCTCAGCTACTGCAGAATTTCCTTCTTTTTCGTAATATACTCTTCCTCTGTAAGCAGTCCTCGGTCTTTCAGATCGGCCATAGCTTCAATTTGAGCAACTTGTTGATCTACTGACATTTCAGACTTTGCAACTGTCACCTCAACAGATTTGGATTTAATGTCATCCGTAAGCGAGCCCTCTTGAGGAACCAGCGTAGCATTTATTTCATCAGGATCAATTTTGTACATGGCACCCGTACATGGATCGACAATCAAACCAATAATACCCCCAAATAAAACGTTCCCGACATACCACCAATTGAATCCTCGTTTCGTCGATCGCGTCTCTTCAAGATAACCATCTTTCTGAATTTTTATTGTATGCCTCTTCTTGCGCTTTAAATCAGTCATCAACGGTGTTGTTCCAAGCTGCATGCCATCAAGGAGAACCGTAGCGCCTGCCGGGTTTGATCGAATACTAATATCCTGTTCACTACCGCTCACAATAGTTGCACAACCGCTCTGATAAACCGTGAGGATAACTACAACAAACGATACTAATATTTTATTCATGTCAGCTCCGTTGCTTTAAACTTAAACATTCAAAATTTCTTTTTTCTTTGCTTGGTACTCTGCTCCTGTGAGAAGTCCCTTGTCTCTCAACTCAGCGACAGCCTCTATTTCCTTAATTTGCTGGTCTAGCGATGCAGGTATTTGTTTCAATGGCTGAGCATAGCCACTATCGGCGGTTGAACTAAAAGCCTTCGCTTTGGTAGTTTGGCCTAACTGTACTAATCTGCTTTGCATATGAGTATGAAGTTCCCTGGACCATTCTGGTGAAAATATGTTGGTTTTTACTTTTGCCTTACTAACGATTCGAACTTCCGTTTGGTTTTTAGATAACTCCGTAAAATAAATACCTATTCTTTCTCCCCAACTCATAGAGGAAATCCCGTTATCGGCAACAATAAATTTCTCGTTATCATTCCTGCTTTCAATGTTGAAACTCAATACTTGGCAGGCATAATCGGCCAAAGCCATGGCCTGTGCCACATCAACATCATATAACTCAACAACACCTCCGCGGGCATCGGCAGATTGCCTCTCCATACTACTCAATGTTGTACAGCTAAGAGAAATTAGCGGAACAAAAAAACACACAGCAATCTTAAAACTCATTTAACACCCTAGATGTGTTTATTAAAAGCGCGATGAACTTCCGTGATGGACACAGCAAAACCTTGCCCCTCAATTTCTACAGTGCTCATCTTTTGAGTGTTGATGCCAAGCACATTACCCGAATCGTCTATTAATGGACCGCCGCTGTTGCCTGGATTAATCGCTGCATCTGTTTGTATGAACTCAGTTGTCTCAAGTGGATTCTTCGGGGATGGTAGCTGTCTGTATCCGCTCACTATGCCCTTGGTCACTGTTTGCTCAAGCAGTTCATCGTTCGGTCCACCGGGTGACCCTAATGCGTAAACGGCAGCCCCGACTCTCGTCTGATTCATATTTGCAAATCTCAAATATGGCAAGTTATCGTCGTGTATTCTTAGCAAAGCCAAGTCCTTAGACTCAACTTTATCCACAATGTCAGCTAAATATTTCTTACCTGAACGCAGCTTAACAACAACATCATTTGCATCTTCAATAACATGATAATTCGTTATTATGAATCCATTGGATTTAACCAGAAATCCGCTGCCAACTCCGTTAATAACAACAACCGCGTTAAGGCTTTTCTCAATCGGATCAAGTGACAAATGTTTTTTGGGTTCATTCCATTTATTGATAGCGCTAAAGAATTGCATGGCTTGCTCTTGAAACGATTGCGCAATTGCAACCTGAGCAGTTTTAGATTCAGACACCAATTTGTTTTGCTTGCAGAAGAAATCGTTGCCGTCCCAGCACTCAGTCGCTTCGATCAAAGATTTAAATTCGTTCAGAGAACTTGCATCATTTAATATCTTATGCAGGGTATTCTTAGGATCGAACACCGCATTCATTGATGTATTCCCGGCTCTAAACGCCGTAATCGCCGTTAACCTCGGGGGATCAAGGCCAATGGCGTTAATAATCTTTTCGGGTTGTTTCTCGCTCCTCAATGCCAAGAGCCATAATTGCGCCAGCGTTAGATCAAGCGATCTGTTTATATCACCGCTTTCTTTAGCCGCCATTGCCTGATAAAAGTAAGAGTCAGAAGCAACTTCTCTTATGATTGTTGCCAGTTCAATATATTTTTTCCGTTTATAATTCTTCAGTCGAATCTTATCTTCATCCTCACTCATAGCAACATTCTCAAGACTAAACCTATCATCGGGTCGCGCGCCACCTATAACAATTGCTGATTCCACATCTTCAGAGTTCAAATCTATTTTTTTTAAAACTGTTTGAGTCTCTTTGCTTAACAAAGAGCAGGAGCCACGAAATTTTAAGCCAAATTTAACCTCTCCTCTTTGATACTCATACTTCTGATAAACCGGCTCTGATATGAACTGCGGCGTAACAGCTAAAGCATTAGCATGTTTTTTAGCATTACCACTCGCAAGACCTGACACAAGTGAATTTACGGGACTTGGATTAACAGCACCGTTCAAAGCGGCTTGTTGCGACTGACGAAGCGCATCAGTGTATTGCGCAACAAGATATTGATAATTGGGATTTGGGACATCTCTATAACCTGCGAGATACTCAGAATAGCCCTTGTCGACAGAACCAGTCACACGGATTGATAGATCATCAAAACCAATACGGAATATGGTGTCAGTGCGCTTGTGGCTTTTTCCAATTTCCATCTTCACAACCTTGGAAAAAACACCTATCCGTTCATAAGCTTTTAATATATCGATAAATTCATTTCGATTCTCCTCTGAAACAGTCGCATCAAAATCTAAAATCAAATCCGGTGTGTATTCAAACAGAAACTTCTCCACATGCTCATCGGACAAACCTGATCCGCGCAGGTTATAGACCAGCATTCTAAAAAAAAGCGCGAGCGCCAGCTTCTCGTTATCTTCTTCATAAGAAGCAGCAACAGCACTCCACCGCCTTTCAAACCCGCTCAAGATTACTTCTTCGAGATCCTTGAGAAACGATCTATCTTTCAGCGTCTCTTGCGCACCGACCAATCCAATGTACGCACCTTCTACATTGTTTTCTTTATACAAATCATATATCTCTGCTTCAAGCAAACTTTTGTTTTCGAGTATGTCTATCTTCAGCTCATCAACCGGTTGAACAAAACCCTCGTAGTCTTGCAAATCGTTTAGAACTTTTAATTTATCTACTTGTTTCGTGTTCTTTAAAGATTCGATCCTGTTGGTTATGCCAATTAGGATGTTGTTTATGTTATCCAGTTCGTTCCTGGCCAGTTCATTATTTGAATTTAGTTGAAGGATCTCTTCATATAGCTTTTTTCTCTCATTAAGCGCAAAAACACTAAGCCCGCTTATCTGACTTAAATAACCTCGGATAAGCTGCGAGCGCAAATCCTCTGTAAAATTTTTTATTTTTTTGCTATCTGGGTCTTCTTCAAGAGCTACAGATGCTAACTCATACGCACGTTCAATATTGCCGGAGGCCTCTTCCTTTTTAGCCAACTTAAATGGGCTTGAAGCAAAAACTTCAGCGGAGAACACCATCATTAGACACATGAGCATTAATACATTTCTTTTCAGAAATTTAATGAGACTGCCCCCTATGCTATTGCCCTGTACTTTGGTCTTGGACAGAGAACCGCATAACTTTCTATTCATCCTGCGAGACTCCTCTCTAGTACCTGTCACTATCGCCATAAGAAGAACCAAACGCACTGCCGCGTCTTGGCTGTGTGCCGTAAAAATCGCTCGACGGGCTATTCCGGTTGTAATTACTGCCCTGCTCACCTGTGTAGGGATTGGTGTTGCCCTTGTGGGAATAGTTGTCCTGGACTGTGCTGTTGGACTCACTGCGGTTATAGCCATTAACGTAAGTGCCATCCTTGCGGGTATAGCCTTGAACATACTTGGCAAAAACGGTCTGAGAAAAGAAGAAAAGAGCGAGGAAAGTAAAAACAACCAGCGGAAAAACCTTTTTCATGGGGGAACTTTCTTTTACACAACATTCACTGCATCACTGACCATCTAACTAATCATGCCTGTCCCCGCAGCCCGTTCCTGGCAGCTTCTGTTTTATCCTTTGTAATTCTCGGGTACTGCTTGTGCTATACCTGCACAGATTGCCTCGTTATGATCCCAAGCGGACTGACCCGTTAATTTTCTATAGTCGTATCGAATAAAGTGATAAATAAACATTTGAAAGTCAAATTCACCTTCATTGTCTTTGCATAAATCATCAGTGAGCTTGAGGAAGCTTTTAACATCTTCGTCCCCATAGCCTGGTCGCTGTTTCAGCAACATAATCACAAGCTCCCTAAAATTCGCAGAAGGGTTTGATGATTTGAGCGCTTCATAACATTTCATTTGAGTCTTTGCTGTATTCCGTGCGTAACTGGCTGGCGTAAAAGTTAAGCGAGGTATGATAAAGATCATTACTATAATTACGAGTACTATCGCTAAGAAAAACCAAAACATATACGCACCTTAATGGATTTAGCCGAACGTGACGTTTTTAGAATCGGTAATTATTTAGGCTTTTGTAAACGGTACCACTCTGTAAGCTTGTTACAAGGATTCGATTACTTTATCCAGCACTTAACCATTCCTAGACCTGCCCCTTATGCTATTTAACTGATCATGCCTGCCCTCGGGGCGGTACCTGGCACTTTCTCTCTAATTACGGGGTCGGGTCTGAGAGGAAGGGGTTAGATAACTTACCCCTTCTTACCCTGCCCCGCCGGACCCGGTCCGATTATCTATGCTATGCAGCTACTTCTTTTTTTCTTTCAATAGTTGTGACGTCCTATCCAAAAGGAGAAGCATGTTCCGGCCAAGCTCTTCAAGACGATTATCATTTCTTTTAAAACCCTCCTTCGTGTCATCTTTAAGCGTACTCATTTCGCGAGATAAATCTCGAAGTTTGTCTTCAAGATCATCATAATGCTCACGGATTTGCCAGCAAGCACCGAACACAGCTGCAACAATTACACCCACCGACCAATAGTTTTTTACCTGATCCAAAAAAGACGGTCCTGCAAAACGTTTTCCAGGTTTCTTGCGTTTTTGCGCGACTGGGGGAATTACAGATTCAGGACTGGCTGCATCGGTCGCGTCTTCGTCCGCCGCATCACTTTGATTAGAGACCGTCCCCCCCCCTTTGGCTTCAATCTTGATAAGCTTAACTGCAGGTTCAACGAAAGTCTTGTTTCTAAAAATAGGGAATTTACCCTTCCTCCTGCTCACCATGTAATCACCACACCGGCTTCCTTGAGATGCGGCAGAAATTTTTCATCAATATATTTTTTGCAAAAAAGAAAGTGATCCTTTATATCAATGCGCTTTACTGCCGGGGCAAATATCCTTTGCATGTCGAATTGAACGGACAAGCATGGCTTTTCAACCCCATCAGTATCAATTCCCTTTGAATTCTCAATTTGCACTATTATGTTTTTGTATCCAAATTTTTCTTCAGGCTCATCGCCGCCATCTAATCCTAGTTTGTAAGCAAAACGGAGAGATGCTTCACCTAGTTTTCTGGCAGAATAAAAGCTGATCCATTTCTCTTTAATGAAGCCTCCCACACCGTCAGCGCTTTTATATTCTTCGAGGGGCACACGAAACTCAAATATCATTCCGACCCTATGGAAATCATCCTTAAACTTGAGAGCTTCTATCGCAACAGCTAAAGCATCCTGCGCAATACCAACGACTTCGTCTTTATCGACTTCGACATATCCCCGAGTCCCGACATCATAGATTTTAGTACCCTCAACAATAATGTCATCGCGTGAAAATTTGGCTTTTAAATAATCCACTTCATTATGAAATAAAATTTCTTCATTGTTTTGGGTCACCTTAACCCCATGAAACTTATCACCATATCCTTCAATCATTTGGTCAATAAGTACGCCAGACAAGCTGCGAATTCTAAAGATCCGTTTATGTCTAATACCGACTAGAAATCTTGTTAAATGAATCATATCCCCTCATCCATTTTTACTATTAGTTGAACGCACCGCTTACCAAAGGAACACGCAACAAACCTCACGCCACGTCAACTTGGGTTGCCCCTTACCTCGCGCTTTTTAATATTAACGCAAACCTTCAACAAATTTATGAAAGCCATCATTCAGATCACGCCGAGGCACAACTCTCCCAAAGGCCTCATCAATTCGAATTGCTAATTCTTCTTTGCTCTTATCGTTGTCAAATTTATCTACAACAATAATCTTTTTTATACTCTTTCCATTCTCTTTCAGAATATCCCTAACGTCAGAATCCTGCATACTATTTCCAACAACCCACAACTCTTGGGATTCCTGGACTAGTGGCACCATCGAATTGAAGTGTTTTGCCGGGCAAATATGCTTTTTGTCTTGCCCGAAAGGCAAAACCATTACTGGGTATAGGTATTCCTCTGATTCATTTGAACCAATAGTGTAGTTACCACGGGAAGGTGCTATATCTGCATTGCCCACTAAAGGGCTCTCTGGATCAATTAAAGTTAATGCATTCTTTTCTTCATGCTCTGGGTATAGCTCTTTTATCGCCTTCTTTTTTAACCGTTTAACCCAATTGATCGAGCCATGCAACTTAACGTAGCACCACTTGGATTTTGGAGAAATAAATTCATCGAGAATGTCCAAGCGCAGGTGACTAACAGTTTCAATAGCACTATCAAGCAAATCGTCATAATTAAGCGTTATTAAAACAACCTTATCAAAATCACTTTTGTTTTCTAAATAGTAGAGCAGGTTAGTATAGTCTGTATGGTGAAACTTAGCTGTTACCTTGCTTGAATAATGACCGACCAACTCCCTTAGACAGAAAGGTATCTCTCTAATATTTCTCAAGGCATCCTGACTACATTTTTTTAATTCTTCTTTTAGGAAATTCTCAAAGCTCAAACCTTTCCGATAGCGAGCCTCACGCAGATATAATTGCCCAAAAAAAGAAGCACCCTTATACCTTGAGAGTATCTCGTTAGCCTGATGAGATAAAGCTGAGTTATCCTCAGGCACAATAAAAAGACCATTAGTTAATGGCAAACGAGGGTAAGTAACATTTCTCATTTGATATTCGGACCGACAATCAAAAGATGCGCCAGCCCCAAAGATTACAGTTAAAACCTTAGCCATTGGTTGGCACCCTCATATGTATTTAGAACAATCATCCGGCTTCTGCTATTCGTAAATTGAGGTGCTAACGTGAGCTTCGACTCTTTACATCTGCCCGCGAAAGTAGCGTTCAAATCAACCCCATACTCCTATAGTAATCATATAACTCTCTTGCCTCTTGCATAGTGCGATCAACTATACCTTTGGCCTTTTCTAAAGTTTCAACTTTTGTTAGGGTACTACCGTCACTGTGCATCAGAAAGTTTCGAGTCGTTCCCAAAACTACCGAATGCTTCTGCAGCATGCTGTGCATATGTATATCCTTCTTGCATAAGGCTTGCCTTTGCGCGTTACGGGTGTCAGAGAGAGCCGCAAAAGTAGATCCCCGCGTTTGAAAATGTGACTGGGGAAACAAGCCGATGTCGGTTAGAACTTTCTTTGAGAAACCCTCAAATCCTTTAGCGACAGGCATAGCATAGGGTGAGTATTCAGGCAAGGGAATGCCGGCCACGCATAACGCGCGAGAGGCTATAAACCAGTTTCTATCGTGATCAGTTAGATATGTAAATAAGTCCTTAACCCGATCCCTAACTTCATCTTCGGCGTTCAACAGAAGTTGCGGTGTACATGTATCAACAAAGCGCTGAAGAACTGCCTCATCATGGCCTAAGAACCTAGCTACAATAGCCGCAGGCGCAGGCGACGCTACTGTTTCAACAGCATCACAAAACATGTCAAAAGCATGATCCTTTTTCCCCTGAATCAACAAGGTACCATTCTCGTATTGTGTAACCGTAATAGAAGAAGCATCCACCACTATAGCTGCACGGTAAGTCGTAGACACATTGGGTGTTTCGGTAAAATTACATCTGCTAGAAATAGATTCTATGTGTTTTCGGATTGTTTGCCGGGTGTCCTTGTTAACGATGTCATACTTCGCGTAGCAAGCTGGAGTGACAGGACCACTTATGCCTGCAAATATAATTGGATCTTTCTCATATTCACGTTTAATTAACTCAAGCTCTTCCTTGAAAGGTGATGCCCTGCCGCCAATCGACACTGTACCAGTATTAAAAATATCGATATTGGCTCGGTCCTTTAGGTTAGAGACTGTAACTCTAACACCATGCTGTATTTCCGATATTTGAGTACTATAACCTCGCTTTTGGCATATTTCTTCAAAGCGCGATACGATGATTTGTTTTTTTTCCTCAGGCATATAGACTCCGAATCTTATTATCAGGGTAACCGATACTTGCAATTCACTTAAACCATTACAGGCACTTCCTTGAATTGCATTGATTACCAAGCAAATGTTTTCTCATCAAGCAAACTCAAGGGTTCGATGCCCGAAGAGTTTGCTACGCCTCTACTCTCTCCGGGATCTTCGCCACACACCGAAAGGCGCCCTGAACCTTCCCCGGAAGAATGTCTGAGCAGAGTTTTCAATGGAAATGGAAAACTTGTCGCGAAGCCAAGTGAGCCGAACACAATCCGGCGTTCATAGTATGTGAGGCGAACGCTTCTGAAGGGGAAGGTTCAGGGCGACTGACTTACTAAACCACCCAACGTAATTAAAGACAAAAAGGGCGAGCCTTGTCAGGCTCGCCCTCTGGTATCTTTGCTCAGCTACAATACGCGCTTGGCTACTACCTTAATTGCGTGCCAAATTCCAGATCAATCCCATTCCAACGTCCCACCCGTCTGATACTCCGTCACACGAGTTTCGAAAAAGTTCTTTTCCTTCCGAAGATCAATAATCTCCGACATCCACGGAAAAGGATTCGTCGCGTTCGGGAAAAGCTTCTTCAGGCCCAGCTTCTCAAGGCGGCGGTCCGCGATATAGCGAATGTACTCGGAGACCATGTCATGCGTCAGGCCAAGAAGCCCGTTCGGCAGACAATCCTTCGTGTACGTCGTCTCAAGATCCACACCGTGCCGGAACCAGCCCGTCACTTCTTCCTTGAGTTCCGCCGTCCAGATCTCGGGATTCTCGCGGATGATCGCGTTAATCAGATCGAGACCGAAGTTCAAGTGCATGCTCTCGTCGCGAAGAATGTACTGCACCTGTTCGCACATACCGGGAAGACGGTTCGTGCGGCCGAAAGAAAGCAGCATCACAAACGCGCCGTAGAAGAAAAGGCCTTCCATCACGCCGTAATAACCGATCAGGTTCTTGATCAGCTTCTGCTTACCTTCCAGCGTATCGGTGGTGAGGTTCGCATCGAGAAGGTCCTTCGTCAGCTGCGCTTCGAATTCGGCCTTGGCGTGCATGCTCGGAACTTCGCGGTACATATTGTAAAGCTCCCCTTCGTCGAAACCGAGCGACTGCGGGATGTACTGGTACGCGTGCGTGTGCACGGCTTCTTCAAAGGCCTGGCGAAGAAGGAACTGCCGGATTTCGGGGGCCGTCACAAAACGGAACACCGCGAGCACAAGGTTATTGGCGACAAGCGTATCGGCCGTCGTGAAAAAGCCGAGGTTGTGCTTGAGCAAATGGCGTTCGTCATCCGTGAAGGCCGTGGCCGTCTTCCACTGCTCGATATCGCGCTGCATGGAAACTTCCTGCGGCATCCAGTGATTCGCGCAGCCGTCCAGGTAATACTGCCACGCCCATTCATACTTGATGGGGATGAGCTGGTTTACGTCTACCGCTTTCGAGGCAAGGATACGTTTGTCTTCCTTGCGGATGCGGTCTTTGGTCATCGGGATGATAAAGTCTTTTTTCGTTTCTGCCATAAAGCCTCCTGAAACTGAATTTTTAATGCTTACCGCTGGCGGATCTTTAACCGGCTCAGGGGGCACACCTGAAGGTATGCCCCCGTTCGCCTACGGGTGTGGCTGAAAAATGTTGGGGTGGTGCTTTAACTGCACGGCTGAAAAAGGGACAGATGATACGGCTCTCTGTCCCTTGGTCATCATGACAATTTTCATTTTAAAGAACGATGATCTGGGTCACAGATCGGAACTATCTCGGTGCTTACCGCTGGCGGATCTTTGAACCTGCTCAGGGGGCACACCTGAAGGTATGCCCCCGTTCGCCTACGGGTGTGGCTGAGGGGGCAGGGCTAAAGACCTGCCCCCAAACTCGTCGCTGTTACTGACAAGCTTCGCATTCATCCTTGTTATCCAGACGGCACACGGCCTTTTCGGCTTCGGTGTAGTCTTTCTTCTTGTTGCCTTCCCGGCCTTCGTTGTTGTTCTTGCCAAGCGGATCGCCGTATTTGTTCGAGTCCACAGTGGACTTTTCGATACGCGTCGCGCCGAGGGAACGAAGGTAGTACGTGGTCTTCAGACCTTTGCGCCACGCCATCATGTACATGTTGTGGATTCTGCGGCCGCTCGGTTCAACGAGGTACAGGTTGAGCGACTGGCCCATGTCGATCCACTTCTGGCGGCGGCTCGCGCATTCGATGATCCATTCATAGCCGATTTCAAAGGCCGTCGGGTAACGGTCCTTGATTTCCTGCGGAATGCGCGGGATTTCCGTGAGGTTGCCGTCGAAGTACTTGAGGTCGTCGATCATCTGTTTGTCCCAGAGATTGTTGGCCTTGAGTTCTTCCACGAGGTACGGGTTCGGCACTGTGAATTCTCCGGAAAGATTGCTCTTCACGAAAAGGTGCTTGTAGATCGGTTCGATGGACTGGTCAACACCCGTGATGTTCGCGATGGTCGCGGTCGGGGCGATGGCCATGCAGTTCGAGTTACGCATGCCGTACTTCTTGATCGATTCACGCACCGGCGTCCAGTCAAGGCGCGCGGAACGGTCCATCTCAAGGTATTCTTCGCCGCGTTCCTTGGCGAGAAGCTCGATGGTGTCGATGGGAAGAAGGCCGCGGTCCCACTTGGAACCCTTGAAGCTCTGGTACGCGCCGCGTTCCTTGGCCAGAAGGCTGGAACCCAGAATCGCGTTGTAAGAGATCTGCTCCATGCATTCATCCGCGAACTCAACGGCAGCCTGTGAGGCGTAGCTGATGTTCTGAAGGAAGAGCGCGTCCTGGAAACCCATCAGGCCGAGACCGACCGGGCGGTGTTTCAGGTTGGAGTTCTGCGCTTCAATGGTCGGGTAGTAGTTGATGTCGATGACGTTATCCAGCATACGCATCGCGGTGCGGACCGTCGCGCCGAGCACTTCATTATTAAGACCGGCCGGTGTCGTGTGCGCCGCGAGGTTGACGGAACCGAGGTTACAGACCGCGGTTTCGTTCTCGGAGGTGTTCAGCAGGATTTCGGTGCAGAGGTTTGAGCTGTGCACGACGCCCTGGTGATCCTGCGGGGAACGGACATTGGACGGATCCTTGAACGTAATCCACGGATGGCCCGTCTCGAAAAGCATGGCCAGAGTCTTCCGCCACAGCTGAACCGCGGGAATCGTACGGTGCAGGCGCATCTTGCCGTGCTTGGCCAGTTCTTCGTATTCCATGTAGCGTTTTTCGAAGGTCGCGCCGAAGATGTCGTGAAGATCCGGCACTTCTTCGGGGCTGAAGAGCGTCCAGTCCTGGTTCTGGAGGACGCGCTTCATGAAAAGATCCGGGATCCACGCGGCCGTATGCATATCGTGCGTGCGGCGGCGGTCATCCCCCGTGTTCTTACGGAGTTCGAGGAATTCTTCAATGTCCCAGTGCCAGACTTCAAGGTACGCGCAAACCGCGCCCTGGCGCTTGCCGCCCTGGTTCACGGCCACAGCCGTGTCATTAGCGACCTTCATGAAGGGAATCAAACCCTGGCTCTTGCCGTTCGTGCCCTTGATCTGGGCGCCCATACCGCGGACCGGCGTCCAGTCATTGCCAAGACCGCCCGACCACTTCGAGAGCATGGCGTTATCCTTCACGCACTTGAAGATATTGTCGAGATCATCGCCAATGGTGGTGAGGAAGCAGCTTGAAAGCTGGGAGTGAAGCGTACCGGCGTTAAAGAGCGTCGGCGTGGAGCTGACGAAACGGAAGGTCGAGAGCACGTTGTAGAACTCAATCGCGCGGTCGTTCTTCTGTTCGCCTTCTTTAATGGCAAGGCCCATGGCGACGCGCATCCAGAAAATCTGGGGCGCTTCAAGGCGGCGGCCCTTCTCATGGATGAAGTAGCGGTCGTAGAGGGTCTGCAGGCCCATGTAGCCGAACTGAAGGTCACGTTCGGGTTTCAGGGCGGCTCCGAGCTCTTCAAGGTCAAATTCCTTGAGGGCCGGGCTCATGCGCTGGTAACGGATACCCGCGTCAATGGAAGAACGAAGGGCCTCGGGGTAAGCCTTGCGCATTTCATCAAGGCTGATCGGACGGCCGACGACCTGCGCGTAGCAGGTGCGAAGAAGAAGCCGGGCCGCGACATACGTATAGGAAGGTTCCTTTTCAATCATCGGACGGACCGAAAGAAGCATGGCTTCTTCAATCTGGGAAGCCTTCATGCCCTTGAAACAGTTCTTCAGGGTATTCTCAAGGATCGTTTCGACACAGACTTCATCTTCGATACCATGGCAGCATTCCGCGATGGCGAGGCGAAGCTTGGCGAGATTCAGCTTTGACGGGTGGCCGTCATCGCCCACGATCTCCATACCGTCTTTCTCGGCGATGGAAATCTCGATATCGGTCTGACTCTTGGGGTTTTCTTCGCGTTCCTTGCGGCGCTCTTCACGGTAAACGATGTAGCGCTTCGCGATTTCAGGATGGCCGGACTTCATCAGGGTGCGTTCGACGATATCCTGGATCTCTTCTATATCTAATGTATAGATTCCTGAGGAGAGAGCCCTGATCTGGGTCACAACGCGCTCAGTCATTTCAAGAACAAACTTGCGGGAAGCTCCATCCAGAGGCTGATCACCCCTGAGAGCGGCGAACGCCTTGCCCACAGCAATGGCGATCTTCTCGGGCTTAAAGGAAACAACCTTGCCGTCGCGTTTCTTGACGGTAATACGTTCGTGTTCGAAACGTTTCAGCTCATGGACGCGGCGGTAAGCGGCGTAACGGGAAGAAATCTCGTCAAAACCCTGCTCTTTAAGCTCGCGGACAACCGTGTTCTGAATATCTTCAATAAAGACAATACCGTTCTTGGCAGCGCCCTGGGCTTCACACCACTTGACGACGGCTTCAGTGACTTTGCGGACATTGGATTTGGAAGAGGCATCAAGCTCGGACTCAAGGGGTACATTATAGAAGGCCTTAAAAGCGCTTTCGATGGCGTTAAAGATATGGACGTCATAGAAAGGAACCTGCTGTCCGTTTCTCTTCTTGACCGTCAGTGAAGACACGCCGGGGGTGGATTGGATCATACTGCCTCCTATTTAAAGCGAATTATTCTCGATGTATTTATTAAGACTTTAGAAAAACCCAAGGGAAGTTTTTGCTGCTGGTCTGAGGTTTGTTGCGGCAGTTCAGATTGTTGTTTGATTGGAGTCAAACTCATCTCTGCGGCTCCTCAGCCTGCTCTCCTTCCGGAGAGCGGTGCAAAATTCGGTCAATTTTTCCGGAAGATTGGGCCTTCCGGATTATTGCCCGCAGAACTTCAAAAAAACCGAAAAAACCGCTTGCATTCCAAGTGCTCTTTTCGGTCTTTATCAAGGATCGGCATCTTTAGCCCAAAACCTAAGGCTTGTGTTGCGCAGTGGAAAATACAACAAGATGTTGTGGAAGTCAACCCTGTTTCAGATTTTTTTTAAAATTACTTCTGAATCAAAAAAGAGTTGAGAAACCGTCATAAAATCCACCGCGATTTCGAAGTGATTTTAGACCTGTTTTTGTGAAAAAAATAGTTGAAAGTTAAAAATTTTTAACCGAATTTTTTCTGTTCTCGATAAATAAAAAAAGAGAAACGAAAAAAAACTTCGCTCAAACACGTTCGCGCGTAAAAAAAATTTTGCGGCGAGTTTTGTTTCAGGCTTTGCGAAAAATCATCGAGTGAATTTGAAACGCTGCGAACAAAAGAATAAACGCGCTCGCGTAAGTCAGCGCGAAATTCATTTTGAGCCAGCGGTTCAGCACAAAGGGAAGGAAAAAGAAAAGCGAGAGAGGCACACCCGTGAGAATGGAAACGGCAAACGTGTTGATCTTTTCCATATCGCGGTATTCGTAATAGGAAAACGGAATCGAGAGAATCGACATGAGCGGCAGCGCGATGATAAAGCCCGCGAGCACAGGATTGCGGCCCGCGATATTCGAAGCAAGAGCGATGGCAAGACCGGAAACAATAATTTTAAAGATGAAGAACATCGGAAGCTCCTTTAAAGGGTACCGGGTACCCAGCGCGGCTTGCGCGGAGATTTAACCGGCACGTTGAAGGGTACCCGGTACCCTTCTCTTCACTCTCACTCACCCAACGGCTGTAACCGTTGTGAAAGAGAGACGGATTGTTGTCTGGAAGGACGTCTGCATTTTTTTCTCTATCCACACAGACACGCGGGGGCGGGGTTTTCTTTGGCGGCATCTCACCACTCATCCCCATGGATGTAACCCGTTCTGAAAGAGAGACGGATTGTTGTCTGGAAGGACGTCTGAGGCCGGATTTTCAATGGTAATGGAAAATCCGAGCCGAAGCCGAGCGAGTCGAACACAAACCGGATCCGATGTTTTGTGAGACGAGCGCTCCTGGAAGACAACAATGCGTCTCAGCGATTAACAAACCCGGTTACGGCCATTTCCACCCCATTCCAAAGGAAACCCTGCCCCTGCGTGTCGCACACGGTCCTGGAAGACAACAATGCGTCTCAGCGATCAACAAACCCGGTTACTGCCTCTCTAATATAATTCGCGGCGCAGCGCGGGATTCATTTTCGCGGGCGACCACGGCGGATCAAACGTCACATCAATTTTGCATTCCTTCACGCCGGGGACCGTCATAATTTTCTTTTCGGCGTCGCGTTTGATCCAGTCCCCCATGCCGCAGCCGGGCGCGGTCAGCGTCATCAGGATCTCGACTTTGTATTCGTCCGGTTTTCCGGGAAGATTGTCCACGTCGCAGCGGTAGATAAGCCCCAGATCGACGATGTTGTGCGCGATCTCGGGGTCATAACAGGAACGAAGCTTCAGCATGACTTGTTCATCAATGGGTTTGTCGGAATGGCTGGCTTGATACTCTTTTGGGATTTCGCGGCCCAAAGCATCCGCGTCTTTGCCGGAAAGACTGGCCATCGCCATTTGATGCGTGACAACCGTAAAGGTGCCGCCCAGAGACTGCGTAATGCGAACTTCGGTGCCGGCATAAAGCGTGATGTCCTGCCCGCCTGGCACGGTGACCGCCGCGCAGTCACGCTTGAGGGCGATCCATTCTTCGGGTTGTTTGGATGCGAAAGGGTTAATCATTCGATAGACCTATCTAACTGATGCTGTAGCAATTAAACCGAGTGTGCTGCACGCTGCTGGAATTTGGGGGACACACCTGAAGGTATGTCCCCGGGACGCTTTTTCATGCCTGCTGTAAAAATTAGACCGTGTGTGCTGCGCGATGCTGTAAATTAGGGGGCAGGGCTAAAGACCTGCCCCCGGATCGCTGTATTCTATCCCGCCACGGCTTGATTGGCTATCGAATGGTACCGGGTACCTTTCAGGCCTTGGTACCCGGTACCCTTCCAAACACCTTCTTCAGCACCGCCGGTGTCAGGACTTCTTTTTTTGTTCCGCAGGCGGCGAACCGTCCTTCTTTAAGGATAAGGCCGTGCGTAAAAAGCGGCAGAATGTCCTCCCGGTGATGCGTCACAAGTAAAAGAGCGGGCGCTTTGGGGCTTCGCGCGAGGCGGGTCAAAAAGTCATAGAGCGAATAACGCGCCCCCATATCCAGCGCGGAAAAAGGTTCATCCAGGATCAGAATACGGGGCTCGGCCATCAGGGCGCGGGCAATCGCGACTTTGAGCTGTTCCCCTGAGGAAAGATTCTCAAAGGGTGTGAATTCGTAATGAAGGCATCCCAGAGCGCGGAGCCGGGCGCGGACTTTTGACCTCAGAGCCGGCGTAATGGTTTCATGGTAGGCGGTTCCTCCCTGGGTCCCCGCGGCGACCACCTCAATGACGGTCTCACCGCTTCGAACGTGCTTCGGCACCCACGGCGCCACATACCCGATTTTCTTGCGCAATTCAGGAAGGTTCGTCTTTCCGTAAGTTTCCCCCATCACCTGCACCGCCCCCCGGGTGGCCCAGAGATAACCCATCACCACTTCCAGAAGTGAGGTCTTGCCCGAACCATTGGGGCCGAGAATAAACCAGTGCTCTCCTGGATGGACGGTCCAGTCAACCGAGTAGAGCACCTTCCTTCCCGCTCTCGTCAAAGTAACGCCGAAGAGTTGAAGGATCGGGGCTGATGAGGGGGCACACCTGAAGGTATGCCCCCTGACGCTACGCTTCCCGCCTGCGGGCGGTGTGTCAGGCCTGGCGGCGGGCGCGGCGTTTTTTCTGCTTACGGATTTTTTCACGTTTGAGTTCCGATGCTGTTTTAGAAGGGGGCAAACCTAAAGGTATGCCCCCATGATTCCGCTGCCAGAGTTCAAACTTCTCAAGAAGCACCCTTCGGGCAAGAAACCGGTTCAGATGCTGCGAGCGGTCCTGCTGAATCTTCACTTCAAGGCCCGAAGGCCGGTGCTTCAGATAAACACATGTCGAGGTCTTGTTGACGTTCTGCCCGCCCTTACCGCCCGAGCGAATGAACTTCTCATCAATGTCCGCTTCGCGCAGACCCGCCGCCTTCATCTTCGCGGCGAGGGCTTTTTCTTTTTCGGGACTGACGCTCATAAACGGTACCTGGTACCAAAATCAAGGTTAGGCTGCAAAAGCATCACGGCTTTGAAAGGTACCAGGTACCCAGCGCGGCTTGCGCGGAGATTTAACCGGTATGTTGAAGGGTACCCGGTACCCTTCGATTCCCTCGCGCCTTTTTTCCCGTCACTCCCCCAACGGCTGTAATCCGTTCTGAATGAGAGACGCATTGTTGTCTGGAAGGACGTCTGCTTTTTCTTTTTCGCCACCCACGGAGACACGCGGGGGCAGGGTTTTCTTTGGCGGCATCTGAGCGAGGATTTTCTCCTGGCCAAAGCCCACTCACTCTTGCAGCTAAGAAAATCCGCTGCGAAGCTGAGCGAGGCACGCCACAATCAGGCATCAGCCTGGCGGGCCGAGCGTCCGTCCAAAGAAAACCCTGCCCCCGCGTGTCGCTTACGCACCGAACGATACTGGAAGACAACAATGCGTCTCAGCGATCAACAAACCCGGTTACTGCCTTCTCCACCTATTCCATGCCCGCTCTAACCAGCCGTCCCGACACAAGCGCGCGGTTATACATGAAATGAAAGAACGCGACGGCCGCGAGAAAGAAAAGACCGTTCAGGCCCAGAGACGTCCAGAAATATGAGGCGGGAAGCCCGTTGCCCGCAAGAACGGCTCGCATGCCCTCAAAAACATACGTGCTGGGCAGACAGCGCGACACGGCCTGCACCCAGCCCGGCAGAATCGCGAGCGGATAGAAAATGGCCGAAAGCGGCTGAATGAGAAACGGAATGCCCCAGATCAGGGCTTCCGCCGAGTAACCCCACCACAGAAGCATCGCGGATGTGAAGATCCCAAGAATCCACGCGAACAGCAGCAGATTGAAGACGAGCGGAAGAATCGACAGGCCCAGACCGCCCGCCATATCAAAGTGATAGACCCAGAGCGCGAGCACGGCCAGCACAGCGGTAATCACGGCGGATTTCATGAAGCCGTACAGAAACGTGGCCGTGAGCCATTCCCACAGGCGCAGCGGCGAGATCAGAATATTCAAAAGATTGTGGTGCCAGATTTCTTCCATGACGGAAATCGAGACCGCCTGCTGATTGCGGTACAGGATGTCCCAGAAAATCATGCCGTTCAGAAAAGCGAACGCCAGGTTCCCGGTGATGCCGGGCGCGAGCGTTTGAAAATAAACGGTCAGGTAACCCCAGACGAAAAGTTCCATGACGGGCCAGAAGATCAGTTCCATGGCGCGCGGAAGGCTGCGTTTGTGAAGATAAAGATAACGGCAGAGCATCGCGCTGATACGGGCGAGAGAATCGCTCATGCGTCTTCCTCCCCCGTGACAAGGTCGCCGGAACGGACCATTTTAATAAAGGCCTGCTCAAGGGTCTGGGTGGAAAAGAGCTTCTGCACTTCATTCGGAGATCCTTCCGCCATCTTGCGGCCCTTGTGAATAAAAAGGACGCGCTGGCACAGGGTCTCAACTTCATGCATGTTGTGCGAGGTGTAGATGATTCCGATATTTTTTTCGCGCTGGACCTTCACGAGAAGCTGGCGAACTTTGTCGGCCATGTCGGGGTCAAGGCTCGCGGTGGGTTCATCCAGCACCAGAAGGACGGGATCATTTAAAAGACTTTTGGCCAGATTGAGTTTGGTTTTCTCGCCGGCCGAGAGCGCGCCGCCGAGACGTTTGCCAAGCGCAGTCATTTCAAAAAGCTCCAGAAGTTCCGCAATGCGGGCTTTGGCGTTTTTCACGCGGTAGAGCCGCGCCATGATTTCCAGATTCTCAAGAACCGTCAGGTTCGCGGGCATGCTGCCGTAGGCCGAGGAAAAGTTCAGCCGCTTGGCAAGTTCGGCGCGTTCCTTGAGCGGTGAGCGCCCCAGAAAAGTGACGTCGCCGGACGTGGGTTTTAAAAGGCCGAGAAGAATGTGAAGGGTTGTGGTCTTGCCCGCGCCGTTGGGGCCCAGCAGGCCGAGAAGTTCGCCGCTGTGAATATCAAACGAAAGATTGTCGAGGACCGTGTGCTTGCCGTACACCTTGGTCAGGCCGCGGGCGCTGAGCAGCGGACCGGGGGCGGTGGTCACGGCCGGACACTCACGACTTCTTGTAGGTGACGATTTCCTTCACGGAGGAATACCAGCGGTCATTGTTCAGGCCGTTGGCGAAATCGTCGAGTTTGGAACGGAGTTTATCGGAAACCGGGCCGCAGAAAATAACGACGATGATGCCCTGCCACATTTTCAGCGCCTCAAGGCGGGCCTTCAGGGCTTTCAGATGTTCAGGCTTTGAGAAGTCTTCATTGAATTCAATCACGACCTCTTCAGAAACCACAATGTCGGCGGTGGTGCCGGCGACAGCGGCTTCCTTTTTCATCGGGTAACCGCCAAGCTCGCGGTGCAGGTAATCGTGAAGGTTTGTGATCAGCGTTTTGCTGTCGCGCTTCTTCGGGAGTTTCCATCCCGGAATGGCGTTGCGGATGCGTGACGCGATATCGTAAATTTCATAACTGCGAACGGGTGCAAGTCCCATGGATAAAGCCTCCTAAGTGCGGGCGCCATCGTAGCGGAAAAAAAAGAAAAAGAAAAGAGAAAGAAAGGCTTAAACAGCGGTTTCCGCGCAGGCGGGTTCTTCTTCGCCGCAAGCCGCGGGCGAAGCGCTCAGGGCCGCGCGGACAACGGCAAGGCTGGCTTCATCGGCCGGAAGAAAATTTTCGATGAAGAGAGTTTTTCCGTCCGGGCCGGATTTTTTCAGGAGCACAATCGCGGGTCTTTGATGATAGGCCCGGACACTTTCAGGAGATTTGCGGTAGAGAAACGAGGCCCCTTCAAGAGGACCGCCCTTGAGAACTTCGATATTTTTAAAGCCAAGACGCGTGATCGGAACAGGCGGCCCGCCGAACCCCATTCGGGAAAGAACCGAGGATTCAATCTGGCCCGTGAAAACGGCGTCGGCCTGGAGCGCTTCATCGGCAAAGGCTTCGCGGTCTTCTTCGCTGGTATAGACCCGGGCAGGCCCGGCAAGTTCGTGATCGAGGTTCGGGCTTTCACCCGGAGCCGGGATCGCGGCCGAAAGAGAAGCGGTGAAAGGGAAAAAAGCAGCGAGAAGAAAAAGAAAGGAAACGCGCATTTGAAGTCTCCTAAGGGTACCGGGTACCCAGCCCGGCAAGGCTGATAAAAAAACAGGTTTCGTTGAAGGGTACCCGGTACCTGTCGCCGATGTACCCTGCCCGGCAGAGCTGAAAAAAAACCCGATTCGTTGAAAAGGGTACCCGGTACCCTTCGCAGATTATGAACGCTGGTACACAAACATGAAAATGCCGGCCGCAAAAAAAGAAATACCCCCGATGACAAAAAAGATCGTCCCCCATTTAAGGGCGTCATCATCCATGCAATCGGATTCATCCTTGATCACGCGATGCGAAAAACGGAAATAGAGAAAGATCGATCCCGCGATGAGCGCCAGTCCGGCAAGAATAAAGATGAGAGCCAGCTGATGGGTAGCGATCATTCCTCGGCCTTCGGCTCCGAAAGATCGACAAGGATGCGCGCGTCAATCACCGCGCAGCCCTCGCCTTTGTTGTAAACAAAAAGCGGGTTGATATCAAGTTCCGCGATTTCAGGGTTCTCTACAGCAAGCTGGCTGAGGCGTTCCAGATTTTCCGCGATCTTTTCAAGATCCGCGGGCTTTTCGCCGCGCACGCCTTCAAGAATCTTGAAACTCTTGACGGCGCGGATCATGTGCCGGGCGCTGAGCTGGCGGATCGGGGCCACGCGGAACGTGACGTCCTTCATGACTTCCACATAAGTGCCGCCAAGTCCAAACATCAGCGTCGGGCCAAAGAGCGGATCCTTGTTCAGACCAAGAATCACTTCCCTGCCCTTGGGCGCCATTTTCTGCACCGTCACACCAAGCAGGTTCGCGTCAGGATGGGTTTTCGCGATGCGCTTCAGCATCTCCTCGGTTACTTTTTCAACTTCCTCGGGCGTCTTGATGTTGAGAGCAACGCCGCCCGCGTCAATTTTGTGAAGGATCTGCGGTGAGCTGATCTTCACGACCACGGGGCATCCGATTTCAGCCGCGGCTTTGGCCGCCGCCTTGGGATCGGCCGCGAGCTGCATCGGCAGAAGATCAAACCCGTAGGCGCCGAGCACTTCGCGGACTTCATAATCATACAGGGCCGCGCGCTTTTCACGAACGGCTTTGCGGAGAATTTTCGCGACTCGAGACTGATCCACTTCATAAGTGCGTACTTCCGTGCGGGGCCTGCGCATCCATTCTCCGTACTGTGCCATGACCGCCATCGTGCGTGCCGCTGATTCCGGAAAACGGTAGGACGGCATCTTCCAGCGTTCTTCCAGAACTTTCACGCCGCCGGAAACATCGACAATACCCATGAAGCAGGCCAGCACCGGCTTGGCTGATTCGCTCGCGATTCGGCCGACGACTTCAGCGATTTCTTCAATGTCCGTCATCGCCTGGGGCGTGAGGATCACAATCGCGCAGTCGACCGTGGGCTCTTTGAGCACAATTTCCAGCGCGGCCTCATAGCGTTCATGCTGGGCGTCACCGATCACATCCACGGGATTATTAAAATTCGCCGTCGAGGGAAGGTGTTTGCGGAGTTCTTTTTTCGCGGCGTCAGAAATCTCGGCCATTTCAAGACCGTAACGGACGCAGGCATCAGTCGTCATAATGCCGGGGCCGCCCGCATTGGTCACGATCGCGACGCGGTTACCTTTCGGAAGTTTCCTCAGCGAAAACGCCTGGGCGTAATCGAAAAGTTCCTGAACGGATTCAACGCGCATGATGCCGCCCTGCTCAAACAGCGCGTTGTAAATATCATCCGATCCGGCAAGCGCGCCCGTGTGTGAAGACGCGGCCTTCGCGCCCTGGGCAGTGCGGCCGGCCTTGATCGCGAGAATGGGTTTGCAGGTTTTCGCGTCGCCCGTAATGCCTCGCGCGAGCGAGAGCATTTCACGCGGATGTGAAAGATTTTCCAGATACATCAGGATTACATCGGTCTGTTCATCATTGGCCAGGTATTCCAGAAGCTGCAGCTCAGTGACATCCGCCTTGTTGCCCATGCTGATAAATTTTGAAAATCCGATATTCGCGCCCTTCGCGTAATCAAGAACCGACGTGCACAGAGCGCCGCTCTGGGAAATAAAAGCAATGCGCCCTTCCTTGGGCATCGCACGGCCGAAAGACGCGTTCATCGCCACGCGAGGGTCGGTGTTGATCAGTCCGAGGCAGTTCGGCCCGAGCAGAGGAACCCCGTGCTTACGAGCGAGCTGCGTAATTTTCTTTTCAATCACCGCGCCTTCTTCACCGACTTCCTTGAAACCCGCGGAAATAATGATCGCGGCCTTGATTCCTTTTTTCAGGCATTCACGGAACGTTTCAAGACTGGCCTCCGCGTGCACGATCAGAATGGCAAGATCCACAGGATCGGGAATGTCGCTGACGCTTTTATAGCAGCGCACGCCGTGAATGGCGTGAGCCTTGGGATTCACGGGATAAAGGACACCCTGATAGCCCCCATTGATAAGGTTTTTAAAAACCGCGTGTCCTACGGCTTCAGGCCTGCGGGACGCGCCGATGACGGCAATGCTTTCGGGATAGAAAATGGAATTGAGCGTGTGCTGTGTCACGGGTTCTTTCCGATTCTTTTGTGCGGGGGCAGTTAATGTCATGATTGTAATCCTATCCGGGGGGGCGATTGTTTAAAGGCATTCAAGCGAGATCAAAAAGCAGAACTTCCGAATCTTCCAAAGCCGTCAGGGCCACTTCCGGTTCATCTTCAAAAGAAGCGCCGTCTCCGGTCTTAAGGGTGTCACGGGCCATGAAAAAGGACCCTTTAATCACCTGAACCCAGGCGAAACGGCCGGGCTTGATCCTGTGGTTGAGGCCCGTCTCCTTTTCAGGAGAGGCCAGCCAGATTTCGGCGTCCTGATGAATTTTCATGGAGCCGTCACGGGCGTCCGGAGAAGCCGCAAGACACAAACGGTTCCGGCGAGCCTCGGGTGAAAAGTGTTTCTGTTCATAACCGGGCGTCAAGCCGCGCGTTTCAGGATGCAGCCAGATCTGCAGCAAATGCACGGGCTTATCCGGTGACGGGTTGATTTCACTGTGCGTAACGCCGGTGCCCGCGGTCATGCGCTGGGTATCGCCGGGCCGTATCAGGCCCCGGTTGCCCATGCTGTCCTGATGTTCCAGCTCGCCTTCAAGAACCACCGTGACAATTTCCATGTCACGATGCGAGTGAGGCTGAAACCCGCTGGCCGGCGCGACACGGTCTTCATTGATGACGCGCAAGGTCCGAAACCCCTGATGAAGCGGGTCATGGTATTCCCCGAAAGAGAAACTGTGCCGGCCGTCAAGCCACCCGATGCGGGTCACTCCCCGGTCTTGTGAACGGCGGATACGGATCATAACAGCGTCTCCCTGAGTTTGCGGCGACTAAAAAAATCAGCTGACCTGCGCGCCTGAAAGCACACGCACTTCACGCTGCGGAAAGGGAATCGAAATTCCATTTTCCCGGAAAGCCTTGAGCACCGCGAGATTCACCTGATACAGCAGGGTGAAATACTGCGGCGTCGGAACCCAGTAACGGTATTCGATGTTGATGGAGGAATCCCCGAACTCCTTGATTCCGACCGTGGGATTCTGCGACTGGTCCACACCCGCTGTAGAGGTAATAATGCCCTGAATCAGGCGGATGGCTTTTTCCGGATCACTGTCATAGCTGATGCCCACCACGCATTCGGCGGCGCGGCACATTTTTGAATTATGAAGAATCTCTCCCACGATGGATTTGTTCGGGATGACGATCTTGACGCCGTCTTCATTGACAAGAATCGTGTTGGCCAGTTTAACTTCTTCGACAACGCCGCTGACGCCGGCGACTGTGATCGCGTTACCGACAACGAAAGGACGCGTGAGAATAATGGAGAGTCCCGCGCCGTAGTTGGAAATGGGCCCCTGAATCGCGATCGTGGCGCCGAAAGCGACAGCGCCCAAAGCCGCGATAAACGGTGCGACCGTAATGCCGAAATTGCCCAGCGCGATGATCACCGTGAAGCCGAGAATAATGATCTTCACAACACTGGAAAGAAATCTGGAAAGCGTGACATCCAGTTTCTTTTTCTGAAAGAAAGCGAAAAGGAGTTTGGAAACCCAGTTGGAGACGACAATACCCGCGACCAGAATGATCAGGGCGCCAATGACCTGAAAGCTGTAGTTGACAAAAAACTCGATCAGGGTATTGATAAGGTTTTGAATCGTGTCCACGCTGTTTTGACCTTCTTGCTGCATATTGCCTCCGGTGTCTTGCCTTGCTTGAGGGATACGTACGGAAACTTTTGAAAAGGTAAAAAGACGTTCCATAATATCAGAAAGCGGCGCGCATTGCACTTGTGCCAATGACGTTTTCTGAGTTCCATTTTTGTCACAGAGACACACATTTCCTGTGTTCAAAAATGTCTTCCCAAAAAGATGTTTTCGCGACATGCGTTCATAAGTTGTTTATTTTGAATAACTTAAATCATGTCGTTTCCGATTTTAAAACTTGGCACAAGTTATGCAATCCTTTGGAACAAAACCGCTTCAGGAAAAGGAGATCTGCCATGAATGCTACACGTGAACTTGTTAAAACCTCCGGACAGCAAAAGAAATTTTCTGCTCTGTTGGCTCTTCGCAAAGCTCTTGTTGACGAGAGGTACGAAGATTGCGCGAAGCTTGTGGCAAGCGCTTACCGATTCAGCGCCTCCGCTTCCGAAGTCTCGCGAATTCTTCATAACCCGTATTCGAATCTGGAAGGCGTTTAACCACCCAACAGCGGACCCGATAAAAACCGGCTGAGACCGGGATCGGGTCCGCTTTTTAAAAAGGGACCGCTTACCCTAAGGACAGGTAACGTGTTACCTGTCCCAGCGGTAAACGGTACCTTTAAGCTTTCTTCTTTTCACCCGCTCCCGGCTGACGTATGATCTCGCCATGAATTCTTTGTCATTTCTCTTTTCGCAGCTCGCGCGTTTATCGCATTTCCTTTTCCGCCGTCAGAAGATCTTTCTTTTCCTGGCCGCCGCTGTCTTCATCGGAATCGGCATTTCGACAGTTTACCGCGGAGGCTTCAGTTCCCATCAGCGCACGGACTTTTCGGTTTTTGTCCGTGCCGCGGAAGCCGTTCAGGCGGGCGAAAACATTTACGATGTCAAAACCGTTCGGCAGTGGAATTACGTTTACCTTCCCCTGCTCGCCCTGCTCTCGGTTCCCTTTACCTACCTGCCGTTTGCCGCCTCAGTCCTGATCTGGTATGTGCTGTCCGTGGCCGCGATGGCGGCTGTCTTCTGGATGGCCTCTCGTCTGGGCGAGAACGCCCGGGACGGTTTTTTCGCAGCTTTAACAGCTTTTATCCTCTGTTTTCCGGCATTTCTGGGAACTTTATCCCGCGGGCAGATGGGCGTGATCAGCGTCCTCATCACGCTCGCGGTCTTCTGGCTTTATCTGAGAAAGCGTGACGCGGCGGCAGGCTTTCTTCTGGCCTTCGGAATTGTGTTAAAAACAAGCCCTCTGGCCGCCCTGATTTTCTTTTTTCTCTTCCGCAGAAACTGGAGGGCCCTTGCGGCCTGCGCGCTGGGGGGGATCTTCTTTGTGCTGATTCTGCCTTCGCTCTTCGTGGGGCTTGAACGGAATTTATTCTGGCTCTCGGAATATTTCAGGATCACCTCGCACGCGGTCTCGGACAAAGGCTATGAAGGAATTCTGTGGCAGCAGCTCGTCACGCCTTTCGCGGAAGACAATCAATCCGCTTACGCGGTGCTGACAAGGCTTTTCTGGGGAAGTGAAGCGGCGTACGTCGGTCACTCCAATGAAGGCATCCGCTGGATCATGCGGGCTTTCGCCGCTCTTGTGCTGGCCGCAGGGGCCGCGGCCGCTCTGCGTAACCCGCGCCGCGGGCCGGTCAAAAGACTGCTTCTGGAGTTCTCTTTATATCCCATGCTGATGCTCTGGGTTTCTCCGGTGACGCAGAACCATCATTACACCGCGCTGTATCTGCCGATTCTCGCGGCCGCGCTGTATCTGGCGGACACACTGGAAGCGAACGGATCGAAGCAGCGAAACCTGCTGCAGGCGGGTGTTCTTCTGGCCGGAATATTATTTTTCGCGGGACTCGTGTCAGATCAGCTGGCGTGGTGGGGTTTACCGATGTGGGGTTCCCTGCTGGGCATGGCGTTGATCTTTAAAGGTACCGTTTACCGCGGGGACAGGTAAGATGTTACCTGTCCTGAAGGTAAGCGGTACCATTCTAGACGTCAATCCTGTGAATCTTGGTCATGTAGCGGGCGCTCGGAAGTCCCTGTTTGCCTGACACAATCACAACCGGATCACCATCTTCAAGAAGCCCCGCCTTCACAATCGCCTGGTCACCCTGCCTGAGCATCTGCTCCGTGCTTTTGGCATAATTAACCGTGACGGTCCGAATACCCCGGAAGATGGCCAGATGCCGTGCGATTCTCGCGAGAGGAACCACCGCGATAATCGGAATGTTCGGCTTGAGCTTTGAAACAGCCACGGCCGTTTTTCCGCTGATCGTGAAAACGACGATAGCGCTGGCATGAAGGGCCACAGCCGCGTTGCGGGCGGCCATCGTGATCGCATTCACCGCGGCATCTTCAGATCTTGTGTAGAGCGAAAGCCCCTGAACCTGAAGATCCGTCGCCGGGCGTGAGAGCGAAATATCATTCTCCGCTTCAAGGATGACGCTGCTCATGACCCGGACGCATTCCAGCGGGTACTGGCCCACAGCGGTTTCACCGGAAAGCATCACGGCATCCGTGCCGTCATAAACCGCGTTGGCGATATCGGACGCTTCCGCGCGCGTCGGGCGGAATTGTTTGATCATGGTTTCGAGCATCTGTGTCGCCGTAATCACGGGAATCCGCATCTGATTGGCGGACTCGATCAACTGTTTCTGAATCACCGGCACTTTTTCCACGCCCATTTCAATACCCAGATCACCGCGCGCGACCATAATGCCGTCGGCCACTTTCAGAATCGCGTTGATGTTTTTGACCGCGCTGGGCTTTTCGATTTTCGCGATAATTGGAATCTGTTTGCCGTTCTTTTCCATCCATTTTTTGGCGGTGATCAAATCCTGCTCACTGCGGACAAAGGAAAGGGCGATGAAATCGACATCTTCATCCATCGCGGCCGCGAGATCAGCCTTGTCTTTAGGCGTCAGCGCGGGAAGCGTGATCGGCGCGTTGGGAATGTTGATCCCTTTGTTCTCGCCAAGCTCGCCGCCGACAACGACAAGCGCGCGGAAACGGCCGCGTTCCTGTCCCTGGATCTGAATTTCAATAACACCGTTATCAAGCATCACGTGATCGCCGGCCTTGACCATCAGCGGAAATTCGCGGCAGGGCGTGGTGACAACATTGCCTTCGCCAAGCCCGTTGCCCGGAGCAATAAAAATGGTGTCGCCTGTTTTAAGCTGAAGAGGCTTTTTGTCCTTGAGTTTTCCGGTGCGGATGCGCGGGCCCTGCAGATCGACCATGATCGCGGCTTCTTTTCCAGCCCAGCGAGACGCCTGGCGGATCAAGTGAATCCATTTACGCAAGCCTTCAGGATTGGTATGAGACGCGTTGATGCGGACGACGTCAACGCCTTCACGCAGCAGGGTGCCAAGGCTTTCCTTGTGGCCGCAGGCCGGACCCACAGTGGCGATAATTTTCGTGTTTCTCATAACAGTCTCCTGACTTGTGAGCAAAGAAAAATGGCCCGGCATTCAACAGCCGGGCCATTTCAAGGTCTTGAGAATTCTACTTCTTCACAACGTTAACAGCCTGATCGCCTTTGGGACCCTTCTGGATCTCAAATTCAACATCCTGGCCTTCTTCAAGGGATCTGTAGCCTTCCCCCTGAATCGCGGTGTGATGAACAAACACATCGCTTCCGTTTTCCGGTGTGATAAACCCAAACCCTTTTTGATTGTTAAACCACTTCACTTTACCTCTTGCCATTCCCGTGGCTCCTTTCAACACGCCGGACTAACGGCCGGAAACAAAAAACCGCACGGCGGTATTAACCTGCCCTGCGGTTCAACGTACTGGTCTCGGATCGTCCGTGCGATACTGCTGTTTCATATTCAATTAAAGAATGCATGAATTCAAAAGGTTTGTCAACCGTCTTGGCCATTTTGGAAAGCTGAAAAAAGCGCGTTTATCGGACGTGCTTGCGGACAAACTCGACCAGCTTTTCCGAAGAAATCGGCTTGGATTCAATGTGAGGTTTCAGACCAATCTTGCTGCTGAGGGCGTTTCGTTCGCGGTCCGAAACAAAGGCAGTAAGAAAAACGACCGGAATCGACTTCAGATCCGGCTCCGAGTGAAGCGCCTGAAAAATCGCGACACCGTCCATATCCGGAAGAATCATGTCCAGAATAATAAGATCGGGTTTTTCCCTGCGTGCCGCCTCGACAGCCCGGACCCCTTCCCTTTCCACGCAGACATCGTACAGGCCCGTGAACTCCAGATTGAGTTTCACAATATCGCCGAACGATTCCTCGTCATCCACCACCAGAATTTTTTTCTTCATTCGGCCGCCCTTTATGAAATCAATTCTTATAAGTTTAGCGTCTATTCCGGGATATTTCTAAACCGCTATCTTGAAAACAGGCTGAAGTTCCCGTACAATGCGCCGCATGGTCAACATCGATATCGTTTACGAAGGCAGCCTGCGCTGCCGCCTGAAGCACGAACCTTCCGGCACTGAAATCTCAACCGACGCGCCCAAAGACAATATGGGAAAAGGCGAAGCTTTTTCTCCGACGGATCTGGTCGCGGCCGGTGTCGCGTCCTGCATGGTGACGACGATGGGCATTTACGCCGCCCGCCACAATCTCGCGCTGGAAGGCGCCCGCGCCCGGGTCACAAAAGAAATGGCTTCGGACCCCCGCCGCATCGGACGGCTGACGATCACGATCCAGCTGCCCGCACACCTTGAAAACACTCAAAGAGAAGTTCTGGAACGCGCCGCGCTCACGTGCCCGGCTCACCGCAGCATGAAGACCGAAGTCGAAATGCCGGTCAAATTCGAGTACGTCTAGACACCCAGCTTTACAAGCAGCTTCGTCAGCGCCGCGCCCACATTTTCAACCATTCCCTGCATTTTAGGATCCTTCAGCGTCCCATCTTCCTCAAAAGCCTTATCCGCCGCCGGAACAGCCGCCTGCTCTGGGACCACCAGCACCTGAATATTTCCAAACATTGCCCTGACCGGGACTAGCCCGCGCAAGCCGCCAAGAGCTCCCGGCGAAGCGCTGACAAGACCCGCGGCCTTGCCGGCAATACCGGCCAGAGACTTTTCTCCGGGCAGAGGGCGCGATACCCAGTCAATCGTATTCTTCAAAAGCGGCGTCATCGAACTGTTGTATTCGGGACAGGAAATCAGAAGACCGGCGTGAGAAACAAAAAGCGCTTTCAGTTTCTTCGCGTTCTCGGGAAATTCACGGGCTTCAAGATCCTGATCAAAGACAGGCAGAGGAAAATCCGCGAGGTCAATCAGAGTCACGTCTGCGCCCGCTTTCCGGGCGCCCTCAGCAGCAACCTTGATCAGTTTCTTGTTGAAGGAATCCTTACGGGCGCTTCCGGCAAAGGCCAGAATTCTGGGCTGACTCATGGACAAACTCCTGTTCCGGGAGAGATGTTCAATTAAACGGCGCCTGGGGCGGCGTACTTTTCCTGGGCTTCTTTTAAAATGGACTGTTCGGCCATCGGGTATTGGTTCATCATTTTGAGCAGGGATTCCCGGCTCTGTGTCAGGACGCGCTGGGTAAAGGCCGTAATGAACTGCTCAAGCGCTTTTTTAAAAGCCTCGCCGTCAGAACCCGAGAGAGCCGCGAATTCCGGCGCGAGTTTTTCGCTGAGCTGGCGGCCCGCCTTTTCCTTGAATTCCTCCGAAAGAAAAACATCGACTTCCTTTTCCGAGATTTTCGTCTGCGCGAGTGTCGTCACGGCGAAAGCGTCGGGAAATTCAAAAGACACACCGAGATCCACCGGTATTTTCTCGCCCTGCTTTTCCCTCAGCGTGTAGAAAACAGCAATATGCCCGAATTCAAAGCGGTCCTTTTCGCTGCCATCTTCCCCGGGAATAATGAGAACGGTCTTGAGTCTCAGCGTGTAGCGCATCTCCATTCCGTGCACGGCATTTTGAATGTCCGCCCGTATCGCTTCCTCACTGGCCGTTGTCAGGATTTCAGATTTCCGCTGGGCGTCCAGCGCGGCAATTCTGAAGTTGAGACCGTCCAGTTTTTCCTGAATCCCCGTGAGCGTTTCATGGTGTCTGGGCTGTTCAGCGGCCGAAACCAAAGGCGAGCCGCAAACCGCTGCGGTGAGAATAAACGCAGTTAAAAAAAGGTTTCCCTGAGTCTTCATAGCTTTATGCCTCCGTTAATTTTAAAATTCATCGTCAAGGAAAGGATGCGGCTTACTTCATCCACTCCTGAAAAGTCTGCTGAATCTGGCCGGCGATGATTTTGGCCTGATTCTCAATATTTTTCTGCACGTCTCCGAGCTGGGCATTGATCGCCATCAGCCCCATTTTTTTCAGAATCATGACCACAATCTGCTCTGTCACGCTGGCCGGGTCCGTAACATTTTTAAGCTCAAAATCCCGGATATTAAGTTTAATTCTCTTTTCAGAGACACTTGATTTTCCGCTTTCGACAAAGCGGGCGTCGCCGAGGTTAACGATGACTCGATCCACCGTCATGGGAATCTGCTTGGGTTTACTCTTCGGTTTTTCCGGAGCCGGCGGTGTTCGAGGCTCGCCCGGCGCTGGCTGCGAAGGCCCTGATTTCTGGGCGGCCTTCTGCTTTTCATTGAGCACGCGGATCATTTCATTGAGGTTGATCTTGCCCTGGGCGTTTCTCTCGATCGCGATATCTTCGACCGAGAGACGGATCTCCCGGACATGAATTCTGCCTTTGAGGATCGCCAGCGGATTGACTTCGAAATAAATTTCCGGCACATCCGCCAGAACCTTTTCCTTAAATCCGGGAGGGTTGTGGATCTTGATTCCATAAAGGCCCAGTTTGAGCGGGTAAGGATGAAACGAAAAGCGGCTGACCGACACCTTGACGCCGACGGCCTGTTCAAGCAGATTGGCGCTCACAGCGCTGACAGCGGCCGAACAGGAAAGAAAAGCCGCGAGCACACCGCCTATCAGAAAGAGCCAGCGTTTTCGGGGGAAGACACGGTTCAAAAGAACATTCAGGAAAAACTTCATACGTCTTTGCCTTCCTTAGATTACGGCGCCAGAGGGTTCAGATAAAGTAAAAGTCCCGTCAAAGCAAAGCCATCCTTGATTTTCTTTTCAGCCAGTAAAGCGCGCACTTCCGAACGGGTAAACCAACGGGTTTGACGGACCTCATTGGCATCGAATTCAGCGGTTTTTTGAAGGCCCCGGCAGCGCAGTATATGGAAAGTACAGTTGGAGATGCCAATAATGGGCAGATAAGTGTAAAGATGCTCCATAGGTCCGGTCTCATAGCCGGTTTCTTCCAGGACTTCTCTTTGAGCGGCGGCAGCGGCGCTTTCACGCTCGGGAAGAAAACCTCCGGCCGGAAGCTCCCAATCCACCGTATCATGCAGATAGCGGTAGGAGGCAATAAGCAGCACGCGGTCTTGATCATCCGTAACAACCGCGGCAGCCCCCTGGTGCGGGAAATCAATAAAGTGATGCTGTTCGGCAATGCGGCCCGCCGGAAAGCGCACACGATCCACATGGACGCGGACCCATTCGCTCTCGTAGATGGTTTTACGGGACAGGACTTCAGGCTTTGAACTCACGCGGTAATTTCCCTTCCGAGGTTCTCAATTTTTTCACGCGTCAGATTCAGCCTTTTCAGCAGCGCCTGAAAAACCGGATCATTTTCCATTTCGGGAGCGAGAACAAATTTCATCTCGCCGGGCTTTCGTGAAGACGCAATTTTTTCAATCAGCAGACGCTCTTCTTCGGAAATTTCCACAGGAGATGAAAAATCTTCCGGATAAAGTTTGCGGCCTTCCCAGGAATACCCATACCCCCCGAAAGGCGAACAATAATGAATTTTGTCACAGGGCAAAGGAAGGGGCCGTTTGCGGACAATCATCTGCGAGCCTTCGTGCACTTTCTCAAGACGGTTCCGGTAAGCAGAAAGGAAAGCATCTATGGCGATTGTAGGACGATGTTCTTCTGGATATTCAGGGTGGAATTTATAATCATCAAAAATGAGAAGCCCGCCATTTTTCAGAAGATCAAAAGCCAGAACCGAATCCGCGAGAACATCGGGCGCGACATGAGAGCCGTCAACGTAGATGATGTCAAAAGACCCGGCCGGCAATGTTTTGGCCGCGTCTTGAGACCGGGCTTTAATAATCACTGTTTTTTCAGCCTGCCCCGAAAGCACGAGATTCTGCCGGAATGTTTCTTCGAGAATGCCGGGGAAAGTATCCAGAGCTGTTGCCTGTGAACCTTCGCCTGTCAGAATATTTTCAAGCATCCAGAAAAAAGAACGCCCCTCATAGACGCCAATTTCAAGATAGCGGACGCCCGGCTGGCCCGCGTAAGGGGCAAGGATTTTTTCCCAGACTGGAATTCTTCCGGTAAACGCGTTCATTGTGAAAGTATATTTCTGCTGGTAGTTCGAAGTATCCGTGTCCCGGTTGAAGGCTTCCGCCGAAACAGCAGACGCGCTGAGAACGGTCATGAGAACCGCGCTTAAAAAGGCAGACCTCGGGATCATGGCGCCTCGATTCCGCTGGCGGACGTGATTTCCACCACTTTTACTTTCGGCGAGGAAGCAGGAGCGGCCGCCTCGGTTCCCGGCTGAGAGCTTTTTCTTTTTTTCTCCAGAGCTTCCTTTTGAAGCTTCTGGGTTTCCACAGCCTTGGCGCGTTTCTCTTGTTTGAGTTCTTCCATGCGCTTCTGGCGGACTTCCTTCTGCTTCTTTTCCCAGTCGCGGCGGCCCTGTTCCGTGGTGAGATCCGCTCCCGCCAGAGCCTTCTGGGCATGCTCACGCAGATCTTCCTGCGTTTCTCTTTTCTTCTTCACTGCATCAGCGGTATCAATTTGGGGCTTGCCTGGATACGCCGAATCAGGCACATCCTTTTCTTCTGTTTTAGTCCAGAAAGTCCAGGGTTGATCGGCCGCGGACAAGACCCCGGGCGCCGAAAAAAGGCCCGCAAGCAGTAAAATAAAAACACGCCCGTTCACGCGTTCGCGTCCTTTCCGACAAATTCAAACCGGGGGACCTGGCGGCCGTCTACATCCACCGTGGAGCAGAACATCGACTGCGGACGCACCCAGAGAGAATCAGATCCGAACTTCGTTTCATAGAGCGCTTTGTAAACAACCAGGGGCTCAAGCGTTTCGCTGTGATGCGCGAGGCCGATCACCTCATAATGCTTTCCTTTGTAATGACGGTACAGACCGGGAAGAAGATCACTCATGAGGGCTCTGTCCCCTTTTCAAGCTGGGCAAGCGCGTTCTCTACGCGTTCAATGGCCTTGAGGTCCACGGGATTCTGCGCGCGGTGGATTTCAAGGGAGCGTTCGAGCTGAAGTCGCGCTTTCGCTTTTTCTTTCATAAAAAAAAGAAGCATGGAGAAATTATAGAGCGTGTCCGCCACCGAGGGACTTTCGCGGCCGAGTTCACGCTCTTCAACGGCAAGCGCGTCTTCGTACATCCAGCCCGCCTCATCCAGCCGGCCGGCACTGAAATAAAGGTTGGCGAGATTGTTCATGGATTTCGCGGTGTTCAGATGGGAAGGTCCGAATTCCGTTTTCGCGCGCTTGAGCGCGGCTTCCGCCGTTCGAATAGCGGACTCGGTGTCCCCTTCGGAATAAAGACGGGCGACTTCAAGATGAAGCGTCTGCCAATCCTCTTCGGCGGCGAAAAGAGACGTCCCGGAATTTAAAACAAGAAGCAGAGAAATAAAAAGACAAAGGGCTTTCAACTGGGCTCCTGAAAGACACATCCGCGTGAGTGCGAAGTGACCTATTATAGCCTCAGGCCCCGTAAAACCCAAAGGTTTTGGAAAAGGTTAATTCAGGCTGGGGTCCACTTTCCGCCGCCAGATTCCAGGCAAACGCCTTGAAGCCGGCAGCGTTGGGGAAAGACTGGCCAGAAGCAGGCTGTTCTGGTGTTCGCTTACCGCCTCTTCAAGAGCTTGAAGAAGCTTTTCCACGGCAATCAGTTTCTTCTCCACACGTTCGCTTTTCTCCCGAAAAGCCTTGAATCGATCCATGGTTATCCTCCTTGGTATGGAAGAAATTTAAACGATTCAGGGGAAGAGAGGATGCGGGACGTGTAAAAGGTGTGTAAAAACGGGCGTGAATCAGTTCCCGGGTTTCTTTTCGTAGACTTCAATGACCTCTTTTTCAGCGCAAGCGGCTTTGACCCATTCCTGCATGGCGGGCAACCGCATGAGGGTCTGAACATACTCCCGGGCGGAAGCTTCAAGCGGGGGGTCATACGCGGTAAAACGAACGCATACGGGGGCAAACATGGCGTCCGCGATACTGAAAGCTCCAAAAAGAAAATCACCGCCTTGTCCATACTTTGACCGGCAAGCTTCCCAGATTTCTGTAATCCGCTGGATATCGCGGCCCACTTCGGCCGTCATGCCCTGCCCCGGATACCGGCGGCGCGCGTTCATCGGCATCTGCTGGCGCAGATCCTGAAAGCCCGCGTGTATTTCGTTCGATACAGACCTCGCGACGGCGCGCGCGGCAGAATCTTCGGGCCAGAGTTTTTTTTCGGGATAGCAGTCCGCCGCGTATTCGCAGATGGCCAGGGATTCCCAGACCGTCAGATCACCGTCGATAAGAACCGGAACTTTTCCAGCCTTTGAATAGCGGGCAATTTTTTCCGCGGTATCCGGCATTTTTAAGGGAATGCGGATCTCCTCAAAAGGAATGCCGGCATGCCTGAAAAGCAGCCATGGCCTGAGTGACCAGGAAGAATAAGCTTTGTTGGCAATCACGAGTTTCCACGATTCACGGTTCATGCTTTTTTTCCTTTTCCTTCGGAAATTAAATAGAGTTAAAAAATTTAAGAGCGCCAAAAAAACTGAAGCGGTTTCAAAAGGGGTGATCCAAAGTCAAAGAAACGTCAGAGACAAAGAGTTCGAGGCGCGCGAAGCAGGCGATATGAATGAATATCGCCGATGGAGCGCAACGAAGAAATCTGAAGTCTATGGCGTTTCGACACTCATCAACCCTTTTGAATCCGCATCTAGCCTGCAAACGAAAAATTATAATCCACGCCAAAGCCCAATGGCTTTGGCACGCTCGCAGAGTCTTGACGACTCTGTCTGCGCAGAGAGATTCGAGGCGCACAGGCAAAAAGCGCGGAAACGTACTAATTCACAGTACTTTGAGCACTTTTTGACTGATGCAACGAAGAAGCTCGAAGGAGTATAATTTTGCAGTCCAGGCTAGTTTTTTTTGGTGCTCTTCGTAAAGGGGTACGCCCAGAGAACGAAGAGCGCCTGAAACGGCAGCCTTATCCAGAAGACAAGAGGCGGAACACCCGGAAGAATTTCAGGATGCAGCGCCAGATAAATATTGGAAGGAAACACGGCGGCCAGCAGAGCGATCAGTCCCCACGCCGAAACGCGCCTTGTTTTCTCCCACAGAACACCGGCACCAAAAAGAATTTCAAGTGCGCCGCTCAGGTAAACAAGCAGAAGATGAAACGGCAGCATTGGCGGCATGATTTTCAGATAAAACGTGGGATTCACAAAATGGAGCGTCCCCGCGAACATGAAGAAAAGTCCGAGGCCGATATGCAGCGCGCGCCGGATCAATCGTCACCCAAAGCTTCTTTAACCGTTCTGAGGAAAAATTCGCCGAAATCATCCGCGAGATTTTCAATCACCGCGCCCGGCTGCGAATAACCTTCGGGCAGAAGAAGCACGGGCCCTTCCCTGCCGGCCGCGGCGCCTTTCGTATCAAGCGCCAGAAGTTCGCCATCCCCGAGCGCGCCGATCACGACATACGAAAGCGGAAGACCGCCGGTTTTCCGCTCTTCGAGGGTAAACCAGACAGCATCCGGAATACCGGAGTTTTCAAAATCCGCGTCAATGATTCCATAGAATTCTTCGCCCGCAACATCTCCGCAGCCGAGGTTTTTCAAAAAAGCGCGGTAAGTGGGCGGGAAAACAAGTCCGAGAACCTGCTCCGCTTTCTGAACCAGCTCTTCGGACCTGGGCCCTTCAAAATCCGTATCCTCCGGATTTTTCGCGATAAGCGCCAGCGCCTCGCTTAAATGCTCCATGCTCATTAAAGCCTCTGATAGACGTCGTTGGCGATTTCCTGGGCAAGGTCCAGGTGAGGGAAAAGACCTTCGGCGCGGCGCGCTTTGATGCGGAACCGGACGCTTTTAGGGGTCACCTGCTCAATCGAGGTTTTGACTTCTGAATCATTCACAATCGCTTCCGTGATCCGTGTCGTGGCATTCTGGGACGTGATCGTACCGCGCTCATCAAGAACGCGTTCAAGCACATCAAAGACCTTATTCGCGGAAGCGTCCGTAAGCCCCTCGACTTCGTCCTCTGAAATTCCGTAAGCGGTTGCGCCGCCAGCACCAATAAGGAAGAGAGCGCATCCGGAAAAACTGAAACCCGCCGCGAGGACAAGTGAACAAAAAGCAAGATTGCGGATGATGACTTTCATGTTTTCTCCTTTAGAGGGGGAGAAAGTTGGGAATGAAACTAGGATAGCGGTTTAACAGGAAAGCGCAAGAGGGATTCCAAAGACCGTGAAAAAATCAGAGATTCGCTTTTTCACGCAGATCTTGAATCAGGGGAAGAAGCTTGTTTTGGCTGGGAAGGTACTCAAGAGGTTTCTGTTTCGGGACCCCGGGCAGCTCCCCTTTCCGAAGGGCGTCAAACGTCTCGTGAATGACCAGCTGTTTGGTTTTCACAATCGAAGACGCGGGCACAAGAATGGGCCCTGTCGCGATTTTTATTTTTACACCATCCTTGTTTTCGGACATAAATTCACCGATAAAAATCTTACCGCTCCGGACCTCAACGCTGCGGTAGTCCCGGGTCATGAAAATTTCGGCGTATTCTCGCAGCGTTTCAGGATAAACGCGCACACCCGCGCCCCAGAGAAGGCCCAAAGCCAGAAAAAAAAGAATAATCGTCTTCATAATAAGTCCGTCCTCTGCCTCGAGAGAAAGCAGGGCGGTTTTAAGGCCGCCCTATTGATTTAGTTGAACCCTTTCAGTACCGTGAACAGGCACTGCGGCGTATCCACGATGCGGATATACCCGTGAGTCTCCCAGGTTTTCAGAAGATCCACGAAGCGGCGGTCGCGAATATCCGCCGAATACCCCATCACCGTAAAAACATCGAGGGCATTCCACTCGGTCTGCCCGCATTCGTAATAACGTCTCACAACCTGCTTTAAGTCCCCGACGCCTTCATAAAACGACTTCTGCTGCATTTGATGCCGTCTTAACTTGTCCAGCCGCCTCATCACTCTCCGGTAGTCGTGCATGCGCACCTCCATGAAGAAGATAGATTGGGGATTCGTTGACCTCCTGTATATCGGCGGGCAGTGGGAATTTCCGAATGGGCGGGCAAAAAAAAACGCCAGGCTTCGTCAACGACGGCCTGGCGGATTTAGAAAAACTTCAGGGTTTTTTCGCGATTTGTTCTAACAAAGCGTTGGTTCTTTCGTGAAGCTTGCGGCATTTCATCACTTCAATTGCGGTAGCTGCTGTAGGCACAACAATCACAATAAAAAGCCCGGCAAGAATGGCCGTTGTCATCAGGACTCCTTTCACTCCCCGTCTGGGGAGAGTTATGAAAAGATTACCTGCTGGAAGCCCGAAAAGCAAACCTCCGTCAAGCCGGAGGAATAATCTTGATGTCCCGGTGAGACGGTAAATGCTTCTTCATGGATTTCACCTCGGGATTCCCCAGGTCCATTTTGGGCTTTTGGGGTTTTAACTCCCGGACATTCACGCTTTTAGGGGCCGCTTCCGCCGCCTGCTGGGTCTTTTTCATCAGGTACTCCTGAACACGGAACCGTTTTTCCTTATCCGAAGCTTCAATTTTGGTCCATCCCCCATCGGACCCCAGACGCCACGCCTTTGTGTTGTCCTTAAAATAAAGTTTCAGAAGATCCGAAAGGTTCTTTTTGATCTTCTTGTCATCGACCGGAAACAAAAGCTCCAGGCGGCGGTCAAAGTTGCGCGGCATCCAGTCCGCGCTCGAAAGATAAACCTCTTCATCCCCGTCATTGAGAAAATAGAAAATGCGGCTGTGCTCAAGAAACATGTCCACAATGCTCACGACTTCAATATTCTCGCTCAGACCTTTAACACCCGGTTTAAGTCTGCAGACGCCGCGCACGTTAAGCTTGATCTCCACACCGGCCTGCGAGGCGTGGTAGAGAGCATCGATAACTTCCTGATCCACCAGGGAATTCATTTTAGCGATGATCATGCCCGGGCGGTCTTTGTTCGAGCGCATGGACTCACGAAGAATGAGCCGTTCAATTTTTTTACGCAGCCCGTAAGGCGCGATTTCAATCTTTGAAAATCCAACGGGGTGGGAAAAGCCCGTGATGACATTAAAAAAAGAAGCGACATCCGAACTCATGGCGTCATTGCTTGTGAAAAGGCCGATATCGGTATAAAGCCGCGCTGTTTTTTCATTGTAGTTTCCTGTGGAAAGATGCAGGTAACGCTTGATCCCCTCGATTTCACGGCGCACCACAAGGCAGGCTTTCGCGTGGGTTTTAAGGCCTGCGACTCCGTAAAGCACCGTCGCTCCCGCGTTCACAAGACGCCGCGCCCATTCAATATTGCGCTGCTCATCAAAGCGCGCTTTAAGCTCCACAAGCACGGTCACCTGCTTACCGTTCTCAAGCGCGCGCTCAAGGCAGCTCACTACGGATGAAGGCTGAGCCGCGCGGTAAAGAGTCTGTTTGATCGCCAGAACATCCGGATCGCGCGCGGCTTCATTCAAAAAATGAAGGAAGGCGTCAAAGGATTCATAAGGCTGATGCACCATCACATCGCGTTCCTTGAGCAGCGCCCAGACGTCCTCGGCTTCTTCAAAGTCCTGCACCGGCTTGGGCACCCACGCCGGCCGCTTGAGGTTTTCAAAGATGGGCTGGAAAGCCATCTGGGAAATGCTTTTCAGATCGATCCACTCGCCGGTGCGGTAGATCTTGTGATCCGGAGTTTTTAATTGTTCTTTGAGAAAGGCCGCTAATTCGTCCGGAGCCGATACTTCGAGACGCGTAATGTAGCTCGCTCGGCGAAGACGAAGCGCTTCGCTCATCACCTTCGCGAAATCCTCGTCCTTTTCTTCATCCAGAGAAAGGTCCGCGGCGCGGGTGATTCGAATGGAACCCTGCTGAAGAATCTGGTAGCCGGGAAATAGTTCGCGGGCAAAAAGAGAGACCACGTCTTCCAGCAGAATAAAAGCATACCCGCTTTCGGAACCCAGGGAAATAATGCGTGAATAACTTTTCGGCAGTTCTACGACCGCGTAATGCAGTGAACCGGACACTTTGGGGTCTGTAAGCTGAAAAATCCGGTACAGGCTCATATTCACAAGGGACTGAAGCGTATTTTCATCCCGTATCGCGATCGGCGTCAAAAGAGGCATGAGTTCCTGATGAAGCAGATTGTTCAGATACTCGCGCTGGCGCTCGGTCAGGTGCTGGGGACGCACGCGAACGAGGCCCGCCTTCTCCAGCTCAGGGGCAAGAATCTTTTCAAAGTCTTCACGCTGAAGATCACAGAGCTGAAAAGCCCGGCTGTAGACTTCCTTAAGCACCGGATCCGTATCCGCGAGGCTCGCCATCCGGACCATAAAAAACTCATCAAAGTTCGAGCTGACAATCCCCGTGAACTTGAGCCGTTCCATCAGCGGGTTGGAAGGATCCATCGCCTCGTGAAGAACGCGGGCGTTAAAATCAATCCAGGACATTTCCCGGTCGAAGTACCGGTCTTTCTTCGTTTCGGATGTCACACAGTCTCCTCTTTCACCTGTTTGATGTCGAGCGGCACGCCAAACACATCGGCGAACATATCTCCCTTATCGCGCAGCGCGCTGCGTTCCATCGAGATGTCACCGATTTCGGCCGGCACCCAGAGCGTGTAGGCTTCCTCGCCGAATTCAAGCGTGAAGGTGCGGACTTTCTGCTGATGCGCGGGATCTAAAGCGTCCGCAACGCGCAGAATCGCGGCAAGCTTTGAGACGGTCGCCCGGTCGAGCTTGGGAAGCGACATATACGGCTCATGCGTGGGCCTTGGCGACGAACGGCGGTGATAACGCACAACGTTGGAAACAATGTTTTTTTCCGCCTTGCGAAGCCCGAAAATTTCCGCGGCATCCACCAGATAACTGGAATGTTTATGGTGCTGATTCGGGGAAATGTAAGAACCGATATCATGAAGAATCGCGGACACTTCAAGCAGAAGCCGTTCTTTGGAGCCCATCCCGTGATCTTCCACAAGCGCGTCAAAAAGCTTCAGCGCAAGAGACGTCACGCACACAGCGTGAACCTTGTCATATTTATATTTTTCCGCGAGGTGCCGGGCGGAATTCAGAACCTGCTTTGAAAAATCCGTGCGCTTGTAGCGCGACATCATCTGCGCAAGTTCAAGAAGCAGACCGTCGCGGATGCTGTACATCGGAACAATCACATGGGCGGCTTTGGTTTCCCCCAAAAAGTTCGCGTAAAAAAGAAGCGTCGGATAAAGCGTCTCGGCCTGGGCGTAGGCGATACCGTATTTGCTGACGATTTCTTCGGGTGTCATTTTTGAAATCTTCTGAACGAACTCGAGGAAGGCCTTGGACTCAAGCGTCAAAAAGGGGTGTTCGCTTTTCTCGGCAATCTGCTGCCCGACAAAACGCATATCCCCGCCGAGGGCGACGAAGGTATCAATCTGGTCCAGGTTATATTCGCGGGCCGCGTAAACAGCAACATCATGGATGGAACGTTTCAACACGCGCTGCATCACGGCGGCGTCCGTCTTGCCGGGAATCGCTTTCTCGGGGAGACGAAGAGAACCCAGCGAAAGCGTGCGCGTAATTTCAACCTGACCCTGGTTGAGGATAATCATTTCCGTACTGCCCGAGCCGACTTCAACGATAAGACAGTTCTTCGTCGCCAAATCCACCTGTCCGCTGAGCGCGTGTTCAACGGCGATCAGTTCAAGACGGTTTTCTTCGGGACCTTCCAGCACTTCTACGTCAATGCCGGTGCGCACGTAAATCCGGTCAATAAAGTTATCGCGGTTCAGGGCTTCGCGGACCGCGCTGGTCCCGATCGCCTGAATGCGGTCAACGCCGTAACTTTC
>Ga0209573_1000793_pt1 | contig 57862 bp, 58 predicted proteins | sample TNRBio252014_DNA_FD_185870 | JGI IMG/M metagenome (GOLD analysis project Ga0209573, IMG submission 185870) | Wastewater treatment Type I Accumulibacter community from EBPR Bioreactor in Madison, WI, USA - TNR Reactor_6/25/2014_ DNA (SPAdes)... | ecosystem: Engineered > Bioreactor > EBPR >...
CGTCCGCGCCGCCGGTGAGCGTATCCGCGCCGTCATGCCCGCGCAAAACGTCATTGCCCGCGCCGCCGATCAGCGTATCCCCGCCCTGGCCGCCGTTGAGGGAGTCGTTGCCCGTACCGCCCTCGATGCGGTTGGCACCCCCGGTGCCCACGAGATTATCGCCATACGCCGAGCCAATCAGGTTCTCGATGGAGATGAAGGAGTCGCCCGCCGCGTAGCCGCCGGATGCCGTGTTGTTCCACAATTGTACGTCCACGCCGGATGTGGAGAGGCTGTAATTGGCGGTGTCTGTTCCTGCGCCGCCGTCCATATTGTCTGCGCCGTAATGCCCCATCAGCACGTCATCGCCGTAACCGCCCAGCAGCGTGTTGGTGCCCTGACCGCCGTTGAGCGTGTCATTGCCAGCCCCGCCTTCCAGACGGTTGGAGACAGTATTGCCGGTCAGGCTGTCGCCATACGCCGAGCCAATCAGGTTCTCGATGGAGATGAAGGAGTCGCCCGCCGCATAACCGCCCGAGGCCGTGTTGTTCCACAGCGCCACCGTCACACCCGATGTGGAGAGGCTGTAATCCGCCGTATCCGTCCCAGCGCCGCCGTCCATATTGTCTGCGCCGTAATGCCCCATCAGCACGTCGTCGCCGTAACCACCCAGCAACGTGTTCGTGCCCTGCCCGCCGTTGAGCGTATCGTTGCCAGCCCCGCCTTCCAGACGGTTGGAAACGGCATTGCCGGTCAGGCTGTCATTGTAGTTTGAGCCTATCAGGTTCTCGATGGAGAGGAACGAGTCGCCCGCCGCGTAGCCGCCGGATGCCGTGTTGTTCCATAGCGCCACCGTCACACCCGATGTGGAGAGGCTGTAATTGGCGGTGTCCGTTCCCGCGCCGCCGTCCATATTGTCCGCGCCGTAATGCCCCATCAGCACGTCATCGCCATCGCCGCCCAGCAGCGTGTTGGTGCCCTGACCACCGTTGAGCGTATCGTTGCCAGCCCCGCCTTCCAGACGGTTGGAGACAGCATTGCCGGTCAGGCTGTCATTGTAGTTTGAGCCTATCAGGTTCTCGATGGAGAGGAAGGAGTCGCCCGCCGCGTAGCCGCCGGATGCCGTGTTATTCCACAGCGCCACCGTTACGCCCGATGTGGATTGGCTGTAATTGGCCGTGTCCGTTCCCGCGCCGCCGTCGAGCGTTTCGGCAGAATTGCTGGCCGTAAAGCTGTCGTCGCCGATGCCGCCCAGAATGATCTCGAAATTACTGACGGTATCGTTGCCGTAAATGGCGCTCGTCACCTGTCCGGTTACCAGATTGATGGCAATGGCTGTCGTCGCCGTGGCAAAGCTTAGCGTATCCGTATCGGCTCCGCCGTCATAGGTGTCGTCTCCGGTTGCCGTGCCGATAATGGTATCGTTGCCCGACAGGCCATAGAGGGCATCATTGCCGATGCCGCCATCCAGGAAGTCATTGTCTTCATCACCAAGCAAAAAGTCATTGCCGCCTTCTCCATAGAGAGAGTCGTTCCCCGTGCCGCCGGTGAGCGTGTCGTTGCCGTCGCTGCCATAAAGAAGGTCGTTTCCCGCATTGCCTTCCAGGCTATCGATGCCTGCGCCACCGTACAGCGTGTCATTGCCGTCGCCGCCGATCAGCCAGTTGTTTTCCGTGCCTGCGTACAGCACATCATCGCCAGCCTCTCCGTCGAGTATGTCATATCCGGCACCCCCGTCGAGTGTGTCGTTACCGTCACCCCCCTGAAGGTTGTCATCGCCCGCGCCGCCAATCAATGAGTCATCTCCGTCACCGCCGTTGATTGTATCATTGCCTGCGCCGCCATCGAGCGTATCGTTGCCCAGGCCTCCGCTAAGCGAGTCATTCGCTGCGCCGCCTGTCTGGCTATCGTTGCCATCGCCACCGATGATCGTCTGCTGAGGTGTTAGGTTGACTACATATACATCGAAAGCATTGTTGCTATCGCCGCCGATGAGGTTAGAGGATGCGGTATAAAATGCAATGCTGTTGCCATCGGGTGACCAGGAAGGAGAGAAACAATCTTTGAAAGCCAGAACATTCTCAGGCGTGTGGCTCACCAGCGAAACCTCACCGGTGATGAGGTCTTTAACAAAAATATCCATTACCCCATTGGTGTCACCCGAGATAAGATTGCTGGCACGGCTGGCAAAAGCTATTTTTGTGCCGTCGGGTGAAAAAACCGGATCGTAGCTGTCTCCATTACCAAAAACAAAGCCACTTGCATTACTGCTTACCAATGTCAGTAAACCGGTCGTCAGATCTTTGACGAAAATATCCGCCGCACCGTTCGTATCGCCCAGGATCAGGTTGGTGGAAAACGTGCGGAAGGCTACTTTTGTACCATCAGGCGAAAAAACAGGATCGTAGCTGCCCAGGTTGCCGATAGTGCCGCTCGCATCGCTGCTGGCAATAGTTATCGCACCCGTTGCGACGTCCTTAATAAAAACATCGTATGTCCCGTTAGTGTCACCTGCCGCGAAATTGGAGGCAAGACTCCAAAAAGCCACTTTACTGCCGTCGGCACTGATGACTGGCGCGTCACTGCCTGCATTGCCCTCTACTCCACCCGCGTCGGTACTGATGCGGGTGGTGACGCCGGTGCTGATGTTTTTAAGAAAAACATCGCGTGTGCCATTGGTGTCGCCGGTAACAAGGTTACTGGCGTAGCTGCGAAAGACAACCAGATTTCCGTCAGCGGAGATGGAGGCATCCGTAGAACTTCCGTTGCCCTGAACACCGCTGCTGCTGGTGCTGATGCGAGTGACCGTGCCGCTGCTGATGTTTTTGATAAAGATGTCATTGCTATTGTTGGTGTCGCTACCCACCAGATTGGTTGCATCGCTGTGAAAAGCCATCACATTGCCGTCGGCGGAAAAGGCTGGGCTGTAACTATTGCCATTTACCTGTACGCCGCCGGAACTGGTGCTCAGCCGTGTCACTGTACCGACATTCAGGTCTTTGAGAAAAATATCCACGCGGGCATTGGTGTCGCCTCCCACCAGATTAGTGGCTGCGCTCCAGAAACTCAGGGCATTGTTCGTGGCAAATACGGGAGCCTGGACTGCTCCGTTGGGCTCCGCGCCGCTGGCTGTCAGGCTACTACGCGAAATCGAAATAACTTGAAGCATGATAACTCTTGGGAAGCGATGACGGTTTGTTCTATAATTCTTTCAAGCAATAAAGATGCCAGTGGTTTTGCGGCCTGAGCCAGAGGCGCACAATGTAGGCTGTTTCAAAATAAAACACCAGTGCAATATGGAGTTGGGCTGTGCTGATCGTACTTGATTGTTTTTAAGTGGAAGTGCTGGCTACGTTCTTTTTGCGGGAAAGTGTTTTCTCCCACGTCCAGGCGTGTCCAATAATCGTAGAGAGGTCGGATAGGCTTGGATTCCAACCCAGCGTTTTTCGCGTGCTTTCACTACCCGCTATCAGCACCGCCGGATCGCCTGCGCGCCGTGCTTCGATAACGGCGGGAATGGCGTGTCCCGTCACGCGCCGCGCTTCCTCAATCACCTGCATGACCGTATAACCCATGCCCGTGCCAAGGTTGAAATTGCGGCTTTCCATACCGTCTTCCAGCGCCTCCAACAGTTTCAGATGTGCATCCGCCAGGTCACAGACATGAATGTAGTCGCGCACGCAGGTGCCGTCTTGCGTATCGTAATCATTGCCAAACACTTTGATGGACGTGCGGCGTCCGGAGGCTACTTGCAAAACCAGTGGAATCAGATGTGTTTCCGGCTCGTGGCATTCGCCGATGCTGCCATCGGGATGCGCGCCCGCCGCATTGAAGTAACGAAGGCAGCCGTAACGCAGTCCGTATGCCTTGCCGTAGTCCTCCAGCATTTGTTCTACCATCAGCTTGGAGCGCCCATAAGGGTTGATGGGGTTTTGCGGATGCGCTTCATCGATGGGCGTATATTCCGGGTTGCCAAACGTCGCTGCTGTGGAAGAGAAAATGAAATAGGGAATGTTGTGCCTTGCCATTGCGTTCAGCAGTGTGACGGTGCGCGCAACGTTGTTGTCGTAATATTTCCCCGGGTCGGTGACGGACTCACCCACCTGGATGAAGGAGGCAAAATGCATGACGCAGCCGATATTGCGCTCAGAGAATAGTTTATTGAGCAATCCGGCGTCGCCCGCGTCGCCGATGATCAATTCCGCGTCGCCTGCCGCTTCACGCACCCCGGCGGAGAGATTATCCAGCACCAGTGCCTTGCGTCCGGCCTCTTTCAGGCAGCGCAGCATGTGCGAGCCGATATATCCCGCGCCTCCAATAACCAGTATGTTTTTATCCGGCATGGTTTCCCCGTATTTTTTGTATTTTCTTTGCTTGTTAGAGCAAATGAGTATATGGCGCAAGCTGTGAGGCGCATTTACGCGGTGGGATAGCGTGTTCCCTGTGCAAAAGATATAAAAATAAGTTCGACGCAACGGTTTTTTGTGCTAACAATCTCCCCTTTCTGAATTCTTATGCTGTTGGAAAATGAAGAAACTGGAAATAAAATCCCTTCAGGAAATTCTAGGGGAGCACTCCCTCGCCAAAGTGGGATATACGACAGAATCAATGGCAGGAATGCTGCTTTTCCCTTCCCGGAGGTTTCCTCTGGCTGCGCCTGAATTCCAAGCGGGCAACAAGACGATCGAAGGGGTTGAGGACTATGTTCTTCCCGATGTCTCTATCGCCTATATCCCTAATGCCGTGCTGACACATACCGGCTGCGTGATCGCGGATGACAAGTATATCGTGCTGGAGACGCTTGAGGGCGAACCGCAGGATAACGGGCTGATTCCCGTGGAAGGCGGCTTCGCCCTGCCGGAGGGAACTGAACCGCTTGTTCTCGATGAAAAAATGCTCTGTTTCTCGAAGTTTGGTGTGTTCAATTACTGTATTTTCCTCACTGAAATATTGCCCGCCGCATATATTCTGAGTTTGCAGGGGCAATACGCCGAATTGAAATACTTGATGAAATTCCCTCATTTTATGAGCCGCCCCGCGGTTCAGGTGTGCCGTGATTACCTACAGGCGCTGAACTACAGCGAAGAGCGCCGCTACGATCCTACGGCGGCATTTACACGCGTGAAAGGGGTGTACATTGCAAAAACCGGTAATCGCTATCGCAATCACCGCGCCAATCAGCTTCTGCCGATGATGGCAGGGCACTTCAAACACGCCTTCTGTACAACGGACGGCCACAGCCCCCGGCGTATTTATGTCTCTCGTCAGAAAGCGGGTAGTCGCCAGGTAAAAAATCACGAAGTGATCACTCCCATTTTAGATAAATATCAAGTTGAGTCGCTGGCGCTCGAGGAGTACTCGACGACCGAGCAGATCAACCTGTTCGCCAAGGCTGAGCTGGTGGTAGCGGAGCATGGAGCAGGGCTGGTCAATGCCATCTATATGCGACCCGGTGCTACGATGGTGGAGATGTTTCCCGATCAGATCGTAGGGCGCTGGGCATTCCGAGCTATCAGTAACGTTTTCCGCCAGCGTTATTTGTTTGGCAGTTTTCCTGTTCCCGAAGGCTGGCGTTTTAATGTGGATCACATTCACCTGCCTCCCCAAACGCTGGAGAGTCTGCTGGTTTATGCAACCGACAGCACATCGTAAATTTGTTATGCTGAGAGTACCTTCCTCTTGCAACTGAACTTGCGGCGCGTGCGCCATTGCTTTAGCACGAGAAGGAAATTCGGCGCTGACCCAAAAAATCACCCGCCGCATAAATATATGAAATATCATTGAAAATTCTGGTTGCGGGGGTAGGATTTGAACCTACGACCTTCAGGTTATGAGCCTGACGAGCTACCGGGCTGCTCCACCCCGCGTCACCAAGAATACAGGCTGATATACAGCCCGGAAGCAGTAGATTCTGGTCGCTTCGCCTTACGGCTTACGCTCCGGCGGGCTGCTCCACCCCGCGTCACCAAGAATACAGGCTGATACACAGCCCGGAAGCAGTAGATTCTGGTCGCTTCGCCTTGCGGCTTACGCTCCGGCGGGCTGCTCCACCCCGCGTCACTAAAAAGAGGCTAACTATATGGGAATATAAAAGCCGTTTTAAGCGTTCCCCTCATCGGGGCGCGTTAGCTTCTTATAGTATTCCTTCCCGGATTGCAAGCCTTTGCCGTGCCACGCATTCAGCAGCAGGCAATGTTGCGGCTTGGCAGGATCGTAGAGCACCTGCACGGCACTCTCTTTCTCATAGGAGGTAAAGGGGCTGTAAGGGCAGGTGGCTTCGCCGGTGAAGAGGCCTTTTTCCGGCACCTCGTATTCAAATGTAACGTGCTGGTAGATATTGCCCTTCTTGTGGTGTATCTGGCGCTCTGCCGTCAGGATAACCCCTTCCGCGATGCGCCCGCGACCATAGAGAAACACCTTCAGCCGCCACACCTGATAATATTTGATACACAGGAGGATAAACAGGAAAGGCAGGGAGAACCAGAAAAGCACGGTGTTATCGAAACTTTCCTTATCCTGCATGATAAAGAGCGAAAAGCTCACCATACAAAGGCTGACCAGGGTGGTTGCCATGAAGCGCGTGAAGGCGAAATTGATGTCGGCTTCCTGTGCTTCCTCGTTCCGCTCCGAAGGGACGAGCGCCTCCGCCTGGGAGATGCCCAGCAATACGATGCCGATAACGACCAGCATTCCCGATAACCCAACATTTTCCATCGTCTGCACTTCCCAGCCGAAAGCGAGTTTGATGGCGATGATAAGGCCGGGAAGCAGCGCAAGATAACTGAGCCATTTGGGCATATTGTCTCCTGTTCTTCCCTTCCGGGGTAAAGGGGGGGCATCTACGCTTATGCCAGACAATAACAAATGGTAGGACGGCATGGCATCAATAATCTTATCTGCGGCGGGCGCAGCGGTAGGAAATTCACTACCTGTGGTAGGTCCGCTTCTGGGGCGCACGTTGGGTGAGACGGTGGGCGGGTTGATCGACGATGCGATATTTGGCGTTCCCACCCGCCATCATGAAGGTGCGCGCCTTGCGGATTTATCGGTGCAGGTTTCCACTTATGGCAAGATGATTCCGCTGATCTACGGCACGATGCGCGTCGCGGGCAATATTATCTGGTCGCTGCCCATCAAGGAGACGGCGACGACGACGACCAGCAGCAGTGGCGGCGGCAAAGGCGGGGCGGGCGGCGGCGCGAAAAGCACCACCACCACTTACAGCTATTCGGTAAGCCTGGCTCTGGCGCTGTGCGAAGGAGAGATTCAGCAGATAGTGCGTGTGTGGGCGGATGCGAAGCAGCTTGATCTCTCGCAGGGAACCTATCGCATTTATAAAGGAAGCGAGGATCAGCTGCCAGATCCGTTCATCGAGAGTATGGAGGGGCTGGGGGTGACGCCCGCCTATCGTGGGCTGGCCTATGTGGTGATAGAAGATTTCCCGCTGGGGGATTTTGGCAATCGCATCCCTAACTTTACGTTTGAGGTGAAGCGTCCGGTCAAGCTTGCCGATTATGGCGGTCAGGCGGTGGAGGATATGATTAGCGGCATGATCATGATCCCCGGCGCGGGAGAGTTCGTCTATGATACAATAGAGGAAACCAAGGTCTCCGGGTATTATGTAGGCGGCAGCTTTATTGAAAATGGCGTGCGCGAAATCGTCAACCGCCATACGGCGGAAGGTACCCCCAACGCTTTGGTGGCGCTCGATCAGTTAGCGGAAACCTGCCCCAACGTAGACTGGGTGGCGGTCGTGGTAAGCTGGTTCGGCTCGTCACTGGATGCGGGCGCGTGCGTGCTCAAACCCGGCGTGGAATATCAGGGCAACGGGGTGACGACGCCCGATCCGTGGAGCGTGGCGGGTCATACACGCGAAACGGCCTATCAGGTAACGCTGGTGGACGGCAACCCCAGATACGGCGGCACCCCGTCGGACGCTTCTGTAGTGCGCTATCTGACGGAAGTAAAGGCGAGGGGGTACAACATCCTCTTCCTGCCCTTGTTTTTCATGGATGTGGAGGACAAGCCATGGCGCGGACGGGTGACGGGCACGCCGTCGGATGTCAGCAACTTCTTCACCAAGACGAATGGCTATAATGCGTTTATCACCCATTACGCGACACTGACGGCGGGCAAGGTGGATGCGTTCGCTATCGGCTCGGAACTGGTGGGGTTGAACAAGGTGACCGATACGCCGGGTAATTATCCTGCGGTGAATCAACTGGTCTCGCTGGCGGCGACGGTGCGCGGTATCATGGGGGGAGGGGTGAAGCTCACTTACGCCGCCGACTGGTCGGAATATCATCACACGGACGGCGGCTGGTACCATCTCGACCCGCTCTGGGCGTCTTCCACTATCGACTTCGTGGGGATCGACGCATATTTCCCGTTGACGGACACGCCGCAGAATGCGCTGGGTTACGATGTGGATGCGGTAATCGCAGGATGGAATTCCGGCGAGGGGTACGACTGGATTTATACCGACCCGGAACGCACGACCCAGGCCGCGCTCAGTCCGCAATATGCATGGAAGAATATCGACTGGTGGTGGAACCATACCCACACCAACCCGGATGCGAGCGTCACCGCATGGAGCCCGCAGATGAAGAAAATCTGGTTCACCGAATACGGCTTCCCCAGCGTGGACGGTGCGACGAACCAGCCCAACGTGTTCTATGACCCGACCTCTTCCGAAAGCTTCTTTCCGCATCATTCGCGGGGGAGGGTGGATTTCCGTGCGCAACGTCTGGGCATTACCGCGACGGAAGCGTTCTGGGCGGAATCCGATATGGTGGAACGCAAATTCCTCTGGACGTGGGACGCACGGCCTTTCCCATACTTTCCGGATTTGCTCTCGGTATGGAGCGATGGCGGTGTCTGGGTGACGGGGCATTGGGTGACGGGCAAATTGGGGCTGTCCTCCCTGGCGGTGATTGTCGCGGATTTATGCGCAAGGGCGGGGCTGGATATGTCGCGCATCGACGTCAGCCGCCTCACTCAGCGGGTGGAAGGGTATGTGGTTACCCGTCCTTCCTCCGTGCGCGGCCTGCTGGAAGAATTAATGAGCGCCTTTTTCTTCGATGCGGTGGAGTCCGGCGACCTTCTGAAATTCACCTTGCGCGGGGGCATAAGTGTTGCCTCTATCAGTGGCGAAGAGCTGGTACGCGAGCAGGACACGGCGCTCTCCATTACGCGCCAGCAGGAGTTGGAGCTGCCCCGCGAGGTCAATGTGCTGTATCTGAGCCGCACCAGTCTTTATCAGCCGGGCACACAATATGCGGCACGGAATTTCAGCGATTCACAGGAAGTTGACTCGCTTAATCTGCCTATTGTATTTGCCGATGCTGAGGCGAAGGCCGTAGCGGATATCCGCCTGTATCTCGCCTGGATGGGACGCAGTTTGTATAGCTTTACCCTCCCCGATACTTATGCGGCGCTGGAGCCTACGGATACGGTGGAGCTGACGGTGGAGGGGGTAACCCATAGGGTGCGTATGGTTCGCACCCTGCGCGACCGGGGACGGATGCGCGTGGAGGCCGTGGCGGAAGATGTCTCTATCTATGATCTCGCTGCCGCGCCGGGAGGAAAGACGCCCGGCGTTGCGTCGCCTGCGGAAATTGTAGGCGGCACTGCTCTGGAGATACTTGATCTGCCTGCTTTTCCCGTGGATGGGGAGCAGGAGTCCTATGTGCGTTTTGCGGCGGTGGGGGAGATGGCGCGCTGGCGCGGCTGCATCCTGTACCGATCGGACGATGGCGGAGCGAATTACGCACGATTTGCCGATGCGCTTTCCGCAGCAACCATCGGCACGGCAATCTACGCCTTACCCGCTTTCTCGGCGAATGTTTTTGACGAGTGCAATACCCTCACCGTTGCATTGCGCGGGATGGGCGAATTGCAAAGCGTCACGGAGCTGGCGGTATTAAACGGCGCCAACGCGGCACTGGTGGGGGAAGAGGTGCTGCAATTTCGCAATGCGGTGGAAATAGCGCCGGGGACATACCAGCTATCGGGGTTACTGAGAGGCCGTCTTGGCACGGAATGGGCAACATCCACCCATATAGCGGGTGAGCGTTTTGTCCTGATTGACGGTAATCTTGTGAAGGAGGCGGCCTCACCCGCCATGATCGGCCTTCCACGTTATTATAAGCCGGTGACGCTGGGGGCGACGCTGGGGGCGGCAACGGCGCAGGTCTTTACCTTCGGGGGACGTGCCTATAAGCCCTTTGCGCCGGTGCATGTGGAAGGCGTGCGTGACGGAAGCGGCGACCTTGCTATTTCCTGGGTGCGGCGTTGTCGTACCGGCGGCCAGTGGCGGGATTATGTCGATGCGCCCCTTTCGGAAAGTTCGGAACGCTATGAAATCGATATACTGGATGGAAGCACGGTGGTGCGCACTTTAAGCAGCGCCAGTCCGGCCGCTGCCTACAGCGCCGCCCAGCAAACCACCGATTTCGGAGCGCCGCAAAGCAGTGTATCCGTGAATATCTATCAAATTTCGGAGCTTATCGGACGGGGTTACGCTGCCCATGCCACGTTGTAAACATCTCATATTCTGCAATTTTCACGGAATTGTCATATATCGGGCACGGTTCATCGCTATAATGTGATAATAAACAACGGCGTAAAGGATAGGGTGATGAACAGACTGGCAAAAGGACTTTTGTTTGCAGCGGCAGCAGGTGGCGCGGCGTATGGCCTGAACGAGGCATTCGACATCATAACGCCGGATATGTTCGTGGGTGCCGATAATCTCAATGCATTGAAAGATGTGGTTACTGCTAATACTGACCAATTTAAGGATATTGCTCAGGTGTTTACCCCCGATCAGGCGCCTAACGCTGCCAACCTTGGAGGGGACTGGATTCAGCATGTGCTGGACGATAAGACGATCGTTGCGATTAAGGACGGCGCAATCATGCCGGCGATTGATAACGCATCTCCCGATTATACGGATTATTTTGTCAATCATGCCTCAGCATCGGTGGATAATGTGACGACTGGCATAGTCGATGCTCTCAAAAATACGGGCGTGGATATTTCGGGCGAAAAACTCACGGCGGTGAATGAGGCGCTGAATAAAACCCTGCAAACGGGGAGTGATCTTGTTGGTAAGACCGCCTATGCGCAGGATTTATTTTATGGCAAGGTAGCCGTTCCTGCGGCTGCAGCGGTGGCAGGCGGCGCGGTAGGCGTAGCCACTGGCGGCGGGCAGGAAAGACCCGGCACCAAGCTGGCGGCGGAAATCCAGCGCAGGCAGGCAGCATTGGCGCAGGTCAATAATGGCTTGCATCAGAACGGATTGGCCTAAGGCATCACGGAGCGGACTTCGATATCCACCCGTCTGCCCAGCCGTTTCTTTTCCTCGCCATACGCCTTGATTTCATCGTAGCGTGAGTCCGCAAGCCCGAACGCTTCTATCGTAAAGAGATACCCCGAGGCATAGAGTCGCTGCGCAACCTGACTTGCCCGCGCCAGCGACAGCTCGCGGTTGGAAGGAAACTCCTGGGTATGAATCGGCGTGGGGTCGGTATGACCGTTAATGGTCAGTTTGTTATTCAGCGAGCCCACCGCATCCGTTACCAGCCGTAACGTTTTTTCTCCCCGTGACTGAATGCGCGCCTGACCGGGGGCAAATAGCAAATCGCTGGCCAGTGACACTACAATCCGGTCGTCCAGACGGCGCAGACTGACCTCATTGGGGGTGGCCTTGGCCAGTTTTTCGCTCAGGATCGTGTAAACGTAATCCAGATTGCCCGCGGCCGGGGTTTCCTTCTTGGTAATGGTTTGATCCTGGCTGAAGGAAATCTCCAGCGTATATTCGGGGTTCAGGCGTTGCCGCAATGAACGGGCGACCTCCTCCCATTTGGCATGGGTGATTTGCGACATGGCATACAGGAGTACGAAAAATGTCAGCATTAAGGAAAGCAAATCCGCAAACGTTAGCATCCACGCGGTTTTGGTCGCGCCCTTGCCCTGTCCGTAAAAGCCGCTGAATTCTTCATCCATCATGGGAGCTTTTCCTTTTGCGCCGGATCGGTCAGGTTCAAACGGGAGCCCTCAATCTCTCTGACATGAAAACGCAGGGTGACGTTGCCGTCTTCCTCATATTTAAGGCCGGGCAGGATGGATTTTCCGTTCACTTTATTTTCTTCCAGGTAGTGCGCCAGCGCGGAAGCCCGTTCCACGGGCAGGGAATTATTTTCCTCGCGGGCGATGAGTTGTACCGACCCGCGGGGCTGGCTGATGAGGATTTCCGCCTCGATGCGCAACCCTTCCTGCCATTGTTTAAGTGCGGCGGCGATTTTTTGGAAAAAGGGAATGTTGACCTGATGCAACTCGGCTTTTTCAGGTACAAAAATAAAATCCTGCGGCATCACCATCTCCATGGTGGTGCCGGAAGTGTATATTTTCAGCTTTTCCACCGGCACAAAACTGGAGGCCAGCGTTCCCATTTCATTGAAAAACTGGGCGGCGCTCAGATCCATCCCCGCTTCTTCAAACAATTCCGGCTGGTTCTCCACCTCTTTATAAGAAAAAGCCTGCGCCACGCTTTCGCTGGCTTGCCGAACTTTCTTTTGATCCTGCGTCGCTATGGTGTTGAGCATGATAAAGAATGCCAGCAATACAATATAGAGCGAGACAAACAGGGGGGCGTTGTCATGCGCGGCATGGGGTTTTGCGGAAGTCAGGGACTCGTTTTCCATGCCTTCAGTATGCCGCATTGCGCAAAAACGTGCAATCGAAAGGGGGAATAGCAGGAAAAACGGTTACTTAATATTGGCGAACAACTGATCGATTTCATCCTGACTGGGCGCGGAGCCGGGCATTTGGGGGCCTGACATGAGCTTCGCATCCGGGCGTTTATCGCGGAATTCTTCATCCACCTCGTTGTTTTCAACGGAGCTTTCGTCGATAAATCGCTTCAGCTTGCTGATTTTGGTGTCCAGATAATCCAGCGTGCGCGCCACCTTGCCGATCCGCTGGCCGGTAATATCCTGGAAATTGCACGCATCGTAGATTTTTATCGTGGAATCAACGATTTCCTGCTTGAGAGCTTCATCGCCGGTTAAGCCCGTCACCTTTTCCTGAATGACATCGGCGGCGTCCAGAATATTGTTGGTGGCCTGCTCGGTGGCTTTTACCACCGCGGCCAGTTCCGCATTGGCAAAGCTGATGTTGCGGATATTATCCTCTTCATCGCCTTCCTCATTATCCAAAGGGGTGATGGCGGCGATCTCCGTCAGCGCGTGAGAAATATGCGAAGCGATTTTCTCTATTTCCTGACGAATGAACGCATCGGCCTTTGACTCCTTATTGGTAAGCGAACTTGCCATTTGCTCGAAAAGCGCCCCCACATCCTCTATGTTGAGTTGCTTCTTGGTCTGCTTCATATCGACCAGGGCTTTGAGTAGGGCGTTGCCTAGTTGTACCTGCATCTCGCTCACGGCGCTCTCCTTGTCGCTGCGATCTAAAATTCGCCAAGAACAGCGGATATTTTTTGTTTCAGCGTATCGGCGTTGAACGGCTTGACGATATAATTATTCACCCCGGCCTTTTTGGCGGCGATGACGTTGTCCGTTTTGCTCTCCGCCGTCACCATGATAAAGGGCAGAGCCTTGGTGGTTTCCTCTGACCGCAGGCGCGTGAGAAGCTCGAAGCCCGACATCGGCTCCATATTCCAGTCGGAAATAATCAAACCGTATTTTTTCTCTTTCACCTTGCTCAGCGCCATGCCGCCATCGGTAGCTTCGTCCACGTTTTCAAAGCCCAGCTGCTTAAGCAGGTTGCGCACGATACGCAGCATCGTTTTGTAATCGTCAACGATCAGTATCGGCATATTCTTGTCCACTGCCATAATCTCAACTCCTGGAAAATAACTATTGATGGTTTGCTATAACATAACCGCTATGGTTTTCAAAACTACAGAATATACTTTAATACAAAGTTAAATAAATGTTATATATCCCTTACTAAGCCGGTTGCTGCTTGTATTTTCAGCGTTTTTCAGGAGGTTTTTATGCGTTGGACGGATGTGAATGAGATTGCCATTGCGCTCGAAGAGCAACACCCGCAGGCGGATAATCTCAATTTGCGCTTCACCGACCTCATCCAATGGGTGATGGCGCTGGAGGGATTTGAGGACACGAAGGATCGGTGTAATGAAAAAATATTAGAGGCCATCCAGGCGGCGTGGATTGACGAGCGTGACTAACGGGCGGCTTTTTTCTCTTGAGGCGGCGTCCGTTGAAGAAACATGCGCGATTGCGCAGCGTCTTGCGCCGTTGCTGCGTCGGGGGGATTGTATCGCTCTGGCGGGCGATCTGGGGGCGGGCAAGACGGAATTCGCCCGCGCATTGATCCGTGCGCTGGCGCAGGATGCGTTGCTGGAAGTCACCAGCCCCACCTTTACCCTGATGCAAAATTACCCGGTTATGCTGGCAGGTAAGGAAGCGGCCTGCTGGCACGCCGATCTGTACCGGGTGGAAAACCCCGCCGAACTCATTGAGCTGGGGCTGGAAGAAGCCGCGCAAGAAGGGATATTGGTGGTGGAATGGCCGGAGATAGCGGCGCATAGTTTGCCGCCGGAGCAGTTGTATGTGCAGTTTGAGAGGGAAAAAACAGAGGCGCGCCGCCTTAAGTTTTTCGGGGATGCATCATGGCAGTTGCGCCTGAGCGCGTTATACGGCAAAACATCATGATGACACTCACGCATGAACGCACGCAAGCCATAGATGATTTCCTCGCCTGCCAGGGGATGGGAGATGCTTCCCGGCGTCAAATAGCCGGAGATGCCTCCTTCCGCCGGTATGAACGCATCACGCGGCCTGGAGGGGAGCGCCCTCTCGTGCTGATGGACGCACCCCCGGAGAAGGAGGATGTGCGCCCTTTCATCGCCGTGCAATCCTGTCTGCACGCAGCGGGTTACAGCGTGCCGGAAATTCTTGCGGCGGATGAAAGTGCCGGGTTCCTTCTGCTTGAGGATTTGGGGGATGATTCCTTTACCCGCGTTTTAGCGCAGGCTCCTCAGCAGGAGGAGGCGCTTTATGCGGCGGCTATCGACGCGCTGGCCGATCTCTGCCATCGTGGCCTTGCTGTAGCGCACGCCTCTTCGCTTCCTACTTACAGCCTCGAATTGCTCAAGCGCGAAGTGGCGCTGCTGCCGGAGTGGTTCCTGCCTCTGGTGATGGGGCAGGAGCGCGCAGAGGTAGCGGGTAAGGCATTTATGGGCGTCATGCTTTCCCTTCTGAAAGCCAGCGACCTGAGTCCCCGCGTGGTGGTGCATCGTGATTTTCATGCGGACAATCTTTTCTGGCTGGCGGATCGGAGCCCTGCGATTCGCCGGGTGGGGATGCTGGATTTTCAGGATGCGGTACTGGGGCGTCCGGCTTACGATCTGGTGTCGTTGCTGGAGGATGCGCGGCGGGATATAAAACCGGCTGTGGTAGAAGCGTCGCTTGCCCGCTATGCCGCGGCGACGGGAGAGCAGGAACACGCCCTGCGCGCCCAGTTTGCGTTGTACGGCGCTCAGCGGAATGCCAAAATACTGGGGATTTTCGCCCGCCTCCACCTGCGTGATGATAAACCGCGTTATCTCGGGCTTATCCCGCGGGTCTGGGGGCATTTCCTGCGCGATCTTTCCCATGCCGACCTTGCGCCCTTGAAACACTGGGCGCGGGAGTATCTTACCGACGAGGATATTGCGGTTATTACACAGTCCGACCTTGCAGAGCGCGCCTATGCCTGAGCCTTTACATACAGCGATGGTGCTGGCGGCGGGATTGGGAACGCGGATGCGTCCGCTCACCGACCATGTGCCCAAGCCTCTGGTGGAGGTGGGAGGGCGACCGCTCATTGAATATACGCTGGCACTGCTGGAACAGGCAGGGGTCGGGCGGATCGTGGTCAACGCCTCGTACCGCGCCGAACAGATGCGGGACTATTTTGCCCGCCGCCTTACAGGAGAGGTGATGCTTTCTTATGAGGAGGAGCGGCTGGAGACAGGGGGCGGCATCGCCCATGCGCTTCCGCTGCTGGGTGACGTGGCGTTTTATGCGCTCAACAGCGATGTCATACTCTGCAACGGTTCCACCCAACCGGCGCTGGCACGGATGGCCGCAGCGTGGGAGCCGCAGCGCATGGACGGGCTGTTGCTGGTCGTGCCCAAAGAAAAAGCGACCGGCTATGAAGGAGCAGGGGACTTCTTTCTCGAGGAAGGCGTGTTACGGCGCCGGGGTGAAGCGGCCAGTGCCCCGTATGTTTTTACGGGTACGCAGATATTGCATCCGCGGCTGTTTGCAGGGTGCCCCAGGGGAGCCTTTTCCCTGAACCTGATCTACGATGGTCAGCGCGATGCACAGGGCAGGCTGCCTAATTTCGGCGCGCTGGTGCATGACGGGGCGTGGCTGCATGTGGGCGACCCCAAAGGCAAGGAAGTGGCGGAAGGGATGCTGGAGCGGGTCTGCGCCTGAAGCCTGAATCTTGAGCTGATGGTTACGCCACCATGTCCAGCGTATTGTCATTGCCTAAATGACTGGCATTCGCATAATGCGCCGCGGCTTTGCTGAGCGCGCCCCCGCCGACCTGTGCATCCTGCGCGGAAGCATCTCCCGGCGCGCTGGCGGCGCGAGCCATGCCTGCAGCATCACGCGCCGCTTTCTGCGGATTGTTCGTGGGCGTGCTGGAAATATCTACATGACCACCCGATGCATAAAGCTGCCCATCGGGCCCCACAATATATTCATATTCAGGAATACCCGAGGCCAGCCCTCCGGCGGCGGCAAAATGCTGATGCTCATGGGAGCGAACCCCCGCATCCATTTGCGTAAGCTCGGCAAGCGCCAGCGGGTTGTCGCGGGACTCCTGCAACCGGGCGAGATCGAACGGGCTGATAGCCACTTGCGGGGGCAAAACATCGCCGAAACTGGCCTTGCGCCGGGGCGACAGAAAGGATGAACGGTTTTCGCCGTTATCGTTGGCACCTTCGCCGCGTGTGCCGGTAAGTTGCCGGGCACTGACCTTGCGTGAGGTCGAAACCTGCCCGCCGCTGACGTAAAGCTGTCCGTCAGGCCCCAGCGAATAGGTGAAATCCGTGGTAACCGCCCCCGAGCTGCCCGCCGTTGCTGCTTTGCGTGCGATTTCCGTGCGTATGGCGGCATCCTGCACCTGCATATGGCGCGTGGCCTGCACGTTCGCGGCGCCCGCGAGCAACTGGTTGATGGATGCGCTGCCTGCAATATTCATGAAGCTGGCCTACCTGCCTGCCGATTAACTTTAAGAAGGTTATTTTACTCTTTATTCCCCGAAGGGGCAATCTTTCAAAATAAAATCAGGCCAAATGGCGGTCAGGCGCGGCCTTTAGCCACGTCTCTTCCGGTGTCGCGGTATTCTCGTTGCAAACCCCACATCCTGTCTAGAATTTCATGGAATGCATTGTAAGCAGCGTTTTCCGTCGCTTTTTCGTCGCCATATTGCCGAGAGGTGATTTCAGTAATGGCACCCACTCGTATGGCGGCATTCTTTAAATCCTCCTGCTTGCTTCCATAGGCTTCTTTAGTCAAATCCAGCCACGTTTCCGGGTTTTCTTGAAAAATGGCAGGTAGCTCATTTTTGGTTTTGCTGGAGTGTTCCATTACAAACTTCACCATATCTTCAAAGGCATTCTTAAATTCTGTTCGCAACTTTATTTTTTGGTTTGTGGCTGCAATAATAGAAGCAGACTGCGCCGGTCTTTCCAACCGCACACTCCGATACTTTAGGAGCTCTTTTCTTTCTTCTGCTGATAAGGCTTGCGGCATGGACTCCTCTTTATTTTTTGTGTGCGTGGTTTAGAACGAGGAAAGCTTATCGTTATGACGAAGCTTCGAAAGAGAAGCCCGGCAAGGAACTCCGAGCCGGGCTTTGTACCGATTGGCTGTAAAAAGGCTTACCTGCGCTGACCAAAAAACTGCAACAGCATGATAAACAGGTTGATGAAGTCCAGATACAGGCTTAGCGCGCCCATAATGGCGGCTTTACCCATCGCTTCGCTGTGCCCGGCCACCGCATAATAGGTGTTCTTGATTTTCTGCGTATCGTAGGCGGTAAGCCCCACGAAAATCAGCACGCCGATCACCGATACGGCCAGGTGCAGTGCGGAGCTATGCAGGAACAGATTGACGAGGCTGGCGAGGATGATGCCCACCAGACCCATCAGCAGGAACGAACCCATGCTAGATAAGTCCTTCTTGGTGGTGTAGCCGTACAGGCTCATCGCGCCAAACGTACCGGCGGTTATAAAGAACACGCGAGCGACACTGACCCCCGTATAGAGAGCAAAGACGTAATACAGCGAAAGCCCCATCAGCGCGGCGTAGCCGAAAAACCATGTTTTGGCGGCGCTGGCGGAGAGCGCATGGATGCGGACGCTGAGGTAGATGACCACGCCTACCGGCGCAAACATCACCAGATACGCCAGCGGAGAAAGGGACACCGCCCCACTCGCATTCATGGTGAGCATCATCTGCATGAACGCTTCGGACGTACCCGCCAGATACGCGATGATACCGGTCAACAACACGGCGCTTGCCATGTAATTATAGACGCCCAGCAGATAGCTGCGCAGGCCTTCATCATACGTTGCGGCTTTGTACGCCTGACTTTGTACTTGCTCGTTGGAGCGTGGGAATTGCATGTCAAACCTCCTTGGTGGCAATTCGTGATCCGTAATACCTAGTAATTATATAGGTTATTTCCCCTGTGTTGCAAGGGAAACCGGAAACAGTGAATGTATCATCATGCAAGTAAAGGAGGATGTCTACACTTATCAGAAGAAAAATGCTGTAATCCTGCTTGCTTTTTAGGGGAATATAGCTATAACAGGCACTCTTTTTTCGGTGGCCGGGCGGGGCATTGCCTTGGCTGCTTTAGTTTAACCTTATTTTTCAAGGATATGAAAATGCCTAAGATGAAGACCAAATCAGGCGTTAAAAAACGCTTCTCCCTTACCGCTAAGGGCAAAGTGCGCGCTAACCAGTCGGGCAAGCGCCACGGCATGGTAAAACGTACCAAGTCTTTTATCCGTAAACAGCGCGGGACGACCATCCTGTGCGATGCGGATGCGCGTATCATCAAAAAGTTTTTGCCCTACGGCTAATTGTTAGGAACCCAGTGCGCGGTAAAATGCCGCGCCAGCCCTGAGCCAGCGAAGCGCGGAACAGGGGCAAACAAAAAAGGAGAAGCATTATGTCACGCACTACCTGGGGCGTTCAGTCCCATAACCGCCATAAGAAAGTTCTGAAGCAGACCAAAGGCTACCGCGGTCGCGCCAAGAGCTGTTACAAAATTGCCGTCAACCGCCTGGAAAAAGGGCTGCAATACGCCTACCGTGATCGCCGCAACAAAAAGCGCACGTTCCGCGCCTTGTGGATTCAGCGTATCAATGCGGGTGCCCGCGAACATGGCCTGACCTACTCGCAGTTCATCTGCGGCCTGACCCGTGCAGGGATTGAGCTGGATCGCAAAGTCCTTTCCGATCTTGCGATTCATCAGCCCGATGCGTTTAAGGCGTTGGCCGAGCAAGCGAAAGTGAGCCTCAAACAGGCAGCGTAACCCCATGCAAAGCACGGAATCAGTCTGCCAGCGTATCGAGCAGGCGAAGGATCTGCGCGCCCTGGATGATGTGCGCGTCGCTCTGCTGGGCAAGAACGGCGAGATCACGCAGCAACTCAAGCAATTGGGGCAGGCGACCCCCCAGGAGCGCCAGTCACTCGGTAAACAGCTCAATGAGCTGCGCCGTGCGGCGGAGGAGGCGATTGCCGTGCGCAAAGCCGCACTGGAAACGGCAGAGGAGGCAGAGAAGCTGGCCTCGGAGCGTATCGACGTGACGCTGCCGGTGCGCCCCGAAATGGTGGGGCGGCTGCATCCTATTTCGCAGGTGATGGATGAAATTACCGGCATTTTAGGCGCTATGGGTTTTGCCGTGCGAACGGGGCCACTGATCGAAGACGACGAGCATAATTTCGGCGCACTCAATATCCCTGAGTCCCACCCGGCGCGGCAGATGCACGATACGTTCTATGTGGAATCGGGAACCGGGAATCAGGAAGCCGGAAAAGAAAAAGACTCGGAACTCTCGATTCCCGATTCCCGATTCCTTTTGAGAACCCACACCTCTCCCGTGCAGATACGCACCATGCGTAGCGAAGAGCTGCCGATCAAGATCATCGCGCCGGGTTCGACGTTCCGCTGCGATTCCGACCTGACGCATACGCCGATGTTCCATCAGGTGGAGGGGCTTTTAATCGATAAAAATATTCATATGGGGCATCTCAAAGGCTGCGTCTCGCAGTTCTTGCGGGAGTTTTTTGGCGTTCCCGATCTCAAAGTGCGTTTTCGCCCGAGTTTCTTCCCTTTCACGGAGCCTTCTGCGGAAGTGGATATCGGTTGCCGACGCTCACGCGATTCCATCACCATCGGGGAAGGCAATGACTGGCTGGAGGTGATGGGCTGCGGGATGGTGCATGGCAATGTGCTGAAGAATTGCGGCATCGACCCCCAGGAGTGGCAGGGGTTTGCCTTCGGCATGGGGGCGGAGCGCCTGGCCATGCTGAAATATAATATTCCAGACCTCAGAACGTTTTTTGAATCCGACGTGCGCTGGCTGGATTATTACGGGTTTGGAGTCGTCTGATGAAATTTACTCTCTCCTGGCTTAAAGAATTTCTGGACACGGATGCAACTGTCGAGGCGATTGCCGAAAAGCTGACGGCCATAGGGCTGGAGGTGGAGTCCGTGGAAAATCCGGCGGAAGCGTTGGCGGATTTTACCGTGGCGGAGATTCTGGCGGCGGAGCGTCACCCGGACGCTGACAAGCTCCAGGTCTGCAAGGTGATGACTCACGCGGGGGAGCGCCAGATCGTATGCGGCGCACCGAATGCGCGTGCTGGCCTCAAGGTCGTGCTGGCGGATATTGGCGTGACCATTCCGGCGGGCGGCTTCCAGATCAAGAAAGCAAAGATTCGCGGCGTGGAAAGCAATGGAATGCTGTGTTCGGCGGAAGAGCTGGGGCTGGGCAAGGAAAGCGCCGGAATCATAGAACTTCCCGCTGATGCGCAGGTGGGGGAGGCGGTTGCGCACGCGCTGGGGCTAAACGATAGCGTCTTCGACATTGCGATTACACCCAATCGGGGAGATTGTCTCGGTGTGTATGGTGTGGCACGCGATCTGGCCGCAGCAGGCATGGGGCGATTGCGCCCCCTGAATACCGAAGCGGTCGCGGGGAAAGGCAGCGCCGGTCGCACTATCCGGCTGGAGACGCCCGATTGCAAACTATTCGTGGGACGCCTCATCCGGAACGTAAAAAACATGCCAAGCCCGGAGTGGCTGCAACAGCGTCTGGAGTCGGTCGGCTTGCGCCCCATCTCGGCGCTGGTGGACATTACCAATTATATGACAATGGCGTATGGACGCCCGATGCATGTCTACGATGCGGATGCATTGCAGGGCGATATTATTGTACGCGCTTCGCAGGATGGAGAGGCGCTGGAAGCCTTGAACGATAAAGCCTACACGCTGCCCGAAGGACTCTGCGTGATTGCCGATGAAAGCCGCGCCCTGGGAATTGGCGGGGTGGTGGGAGGAGTCTCCAGCGGCGTGACGGAAGCCACGAAAAATGTTTTTCTCGAATCCGCCTGGTTTGAGCCGGACGCCATCGCACGGGCGGGCAGGGCGTTACAGATAGATTCGGATGCGCGGTACCGTTTCGAGCGCACGGTGAATCCGGCATTTACCCAGCCAGGGGCAGAGGTGGCAACACGGATGATAATGGCTCTGTGCGGCGGCGAAGCCAGCGAACTGGTGATTGCCGGTCACGCGCCCTCTTTCAGCCGCCAGATTCTTTTCAGCCCGCAGGATGTGGAAACCCTGGGCGGCGTTGCGGTAAGCGACGAAGAGGCCTCGGACATACTCGAAAACCTTGGATGCGCCATCGACATGGTGGCGGAGGGATGGACAGTGACGACGCCGGACTTCCGTCCCGATATTGAAGCGCGTGCCGATCTGGTGGAAGAAATCGTGCGCATGAAGGGGTACGATGCCATTGCGGAAACCCCTTTGCCTGCGTTGCGGGGAGTGCAGGAGGAAAACTCCGCCTATGAGAAAGCGCGTGCCGTGCGCCGGGGGCTGGCTTCGCAAGGCTTGCGGGAGTGTTATCATTTTGCTTTTGGAGCGCGTGAGGCGGCGGAAAAATTCGCAGGCGATAAGCCTCTTGTCTCGGTCGTTAATCCCATCAGCGCGGAGCTGGATACCATGCGCCCCAGTTTGCTACCCGCCTTGTTGCAGGCCTTGCGCAAGGGGGCGGATCGGGGTGTGTCAAGCAACGGGCTTTTCGAGGTGGGTGCTGTTTTTTACGGCATCCAACCGGAGCAACAACCGTCCCATGCGGCCAGTGTGAGAATGGGGCACCTGCCATTGCACTGGTCAGGTAAGCCGCGTCCGTGGGATGTATATGACGCACGCCGGGATTTGGAAACAATGCTTTCAGCCGCAGGATTTTCTGCGCGCCCGACGATTGCCGCCAGTGCGCCGTCATGGTACCACCCGGGAAAATCCGGCGCATTAGTGCTGGGCAAGACGGTGCTGGGATATTTTGGCGCCATACATCCCGCCATTCAACGCTATTTCGGACTGGAGCAGGAAGTGGTGGCATGTGAATGTTTCCTCGATCACCTCCCTGCTGCTCGCAGGAAGACGGCACGGGCGGCGCTGAAGCTTTCCGACTTTCAACCCTCGGCACGCGATTTCGCTTTTGTGGTCGGTCGGGAGGTGCAGGCGGAAGATGTGCTGAGTGCGGTGCGCGGCGTGGAGAAGCAGTTGATTCGGGACGTGACGCTGTTTGACGTATATGAGGGAAAAAATATTCCCGAAGGCAAAAAATCCCTGGCGCTTTCCGTGATATTGCAGGCGGAAGACCGTACGCTTACCGATGAAGAGATAAACCGCGTCAGCCAGGCTATTATCCTTGCTGCGGAGAAAAAATGCGGCGCCGCATTGCGCTAACGCTGCATGGCTATCCTAACGCACGGAAACAGCACCCGTCTTATAAATGTCTTGTATCGTCCTTCTTCCCGAGCGGGTAATTAGGTATTTTTTTGGGGGCATAGGAAGAAGGAGGCGTTTCTTCCTTCACTGCATCGCAAAACTCAGTGATGGACAAAGGCAATAGGGGAGCTTCCAGGGAAGCCGCCTCTCCCTTGCTCTGCTCCTGATTAATATGCTCTACGGACTGCCTGAAATTCTCGGTGATAACAAATCTTTTCACCCAGTCTCCTTCGGGTTGACAGGCCAACCTCACTTCCGCAAGTTTTTCGTGCGAAGCCGGGTCATCCATCTCCCGAATCTGTGCCACGGCGTCGGCGAGCATTTCCTGCGTCAGCAGGGTGCGTTCGGAATAAGTTTTTTCATTCTCGGCCATATATGCTCCTGAGCGTTGGGCAGCACCGTCTCTTCACAGGGAGGCGCAAAAGCTATTGTTATTATAGCCGTTTCTTGCGGATAAGCCAATGGTGAATGCCCCCCATAAGCGCCATCAGCACGAAAAGCGGCAGGAGATGCCACACCAGCAAATGGGTCATATCGTCCGTTTTCTCGGCGAGCCGCGCTACAAGATAAGAGGTCATGGCCGTTACCAGTCCGACCTGCAGGGAGGCGCGTTTTGCATGGAGGAAGACGCCGCGTGCCAGCACAAAATACAGCACAATGGTAGGAAGCAAGGCGATCAGGCACATATGCATCGCACAGGTGATGCCTGTGCGAATATCCGGGGAGCCGTGGGGATCCACCGCATAACCCAGCCCGATGGAGGCAAGAAAACCACCTAGCGGAATGAGGGGAAGCCACAGTACGAGCTTGCGCTCGGACAAATCCGGGAAGGCCTGCCAGCTCGCCGCCAGAATGGCGAAGAAGATACATAGAGCAGAAAAAGATACCTCTAAAACATAGGGGATAGAGCGAAGTTTTAATGTGATATCATCTCTAAAGTGAATAAGCTCATAGAATATAAAAAGGTAAATGCCAATCGTGAGCAGTCCGCACAAAAGCGTCCGGTAGGGGGTGCACACCCGCTTTTCCGCTTTAATATTTTGCGATAACTCACTTATTAATATATCTGTTTTCATCTCACCTAGTCGTTTCCGGTAAATTTTCTTTGCAGTTTCTTGAGCGCCCTGTGCGCGGCGACTTTTACGGCGGTTTCGCTCATGCCTAACGTATCGGCCACTTCCTTATGGGTATGCCCTTCCACCTTCGTTTTATATAAAATGGTCTTTTGTCGTTCATTCAACCCTGATAACGCCTCTTCCAATTGTTCGTGAGTACGGTCGGCAAACGTTACATTTTCATCCGCCGCCGTATCAGGGAGGGTGTCGGTCAGCTCCTCCCGCGCCGCTTTGCGATAATGATTGCGCAGATAGTCGTTCAGCTTGTAGCCCGCCAGCGCATAAAGCCAGGGTTTGTAGGGACGGCTGCTTTGATAGGTATGACGCGCTTTATGAATGGCAATCAATATCTCCTGCACCACATCCTCGACATCTTCCGGCTTGCTGATGCGCCGCGCTACATACGCCCGCGCCATGCGTGCGGATTCTTCCAGCAGGACGCGATAACTGTCTGCGTCTCCACGCTGGGCGGCGTGCATGAGTTGCTCTAAATGCTCCATGTTCAGCAGCATAGAGGTAGCGGATGCATCAGACAAGTCACCTTAATTGTTCCTCAATCTTTTGATGTGACAGTATGAAAAAGTCATGCGAGGGCTTAGGCTTGGGCGATCAATTCACGATAAAATTCTGGGGCGTGCGCGGTACGATGCCTACCCCCGGCACGCGGACGCTGAAATACGGGGGGAACACCTCCTGTGTCCAGATGACGTGCGGCGACCGGCAATTGATTTTCGACGCAGGCACGGGTTTGTATCCGCTGGGCGAGGCTTTGAAAGCGCGTGAGGTGGATATATTTCTCAGCCATACGCATATCGATCATATTATGGGGCTGCCCTTCTTCAGTGGGGCGTACGATGCAGCGTATACGATCCGCATCTGGGCGGGACATTTGTTGCCGGAACATACGATTCAGCAAGTGATCGGGGGGTTAATGAGTCCGCCCGTTTTTCCCCTGACGCTGGCGGATTTGCGCTCACAGTTGCAATTTTATGATTTCACGGCAGGGGAGGATATTCGCCATGCGGTGATGACAGACGCCGCGATTACCATTCGTACCCTGCCGCTCAATCACCCCGACCGGGCTACGGCGTATCGCGTGGAATATGCTGGCCACGCCGCCTGTTATGTAACGGATGTAGAGCATCGCACCCATGAGCTGGATGAAAAGCTGGTGGCATTTATCCGGGGCGCGGATGTGCTGATTTATGACAGTACGTTTGATGACGAGAGTTTTGGGCGCTTTGTGGGGTGGGGACATTCCACCTGGCAACATGCGGTGCGGTTAGGAGAGGCGGCGGAGGTGAAACATGTAGTGCTGTTCCATCATGACCCCGGCATGGACGATGAGGCGCTGGACAAGCGGCAGGCGCTCCTGGCGGCGATGAAACCGGAGTCCTATGTGGCCTATGAGGGGCTTACCCTTGTTCTGAAGGCGTGATGTTGTTCTCTTTTAGCACTTGCCGCAGGTAATGAATATAATCCTCCAGATCGTCAATATGGGTGTTGAGGTTGCGAATATTCAGCACCAGGGAAAGCACAACACCGTAGAGAAGCTTATCCATTTCCTGAAGTTTCTTCTGAAATACCTGTGGGTTAAAGTGGTGCACCCAAACTTCGTCCATCGCAATGAGGGTGGCTGCACGAGGGCGATCATCCACCATGGCCATCTCGCCGAACACATCTCCGGCTTCCAGCTCCGCAATAACTGAATCCTGGCCGTTAACCTTACGGGAAACCTCTACGCGCCCCTCGCAAAGATAATAGACTCCATCCGGCTTATCCCCTTCACGAAAAATGATTTCTCGGGCGGAGAATTTCTTATTAGGCATGATATCCATATTAATAAACCATTACTAAAGTTAGTTCTATTATTAACTGCAAGTTAACGTTGCTTCCGTATACTGGGTGTCACTGAGCTTACAAAATTGCTTTATCACTTTATAAAATTAACGGGCAGGGGATTCTATCCTATGTGTAACATGGTATGTTTGAGAATTACAATCTTCTCGTTGTTTGTAGCCGTATTTATTGGCGCATTTTCGGGCGCTCCCGGGCTGGCCTATGCCACGGATAAAGCCCAGTTGGAAAAGGAATTCAATGCGGCATTCAACGCCATGCTTAGCAACCCATCCGATGTAGCGTTAACGACGCGCTATGCAGAATTGGCGGTGGAAAAAGGGGATTATGAATCCGCTATCCCCCCGCTGGAACGCCTCTTAATGACAAACCCTGATTTGATAGATGTGCGGTTGGAAGTAGGGGTGATGTACTTCCTGCTAAACTCTCATTCGATGGCAAAAGAGTATTTAAACGAAGTCAAAAACAATCGTCAGGCATCGCCGGAGCAAATTAAACGCGCCGATGAATTTCTGGCAAGAATGTAGAAATAAAAGAGGGAGTTGACCATGAAATCCATTCATTACGGTATCCTTGGATTTACCACCGTATTGGCGGCACTCTCGCCGGAAATGGCGGCGGCGCTGGAAAAAATAGGGGTGGTCGGCCTGGCCGGCACCACGGTAACCGCTACGGGTGAGGACGGTACGGCGCGGGTGCTCAAAACCGGCGATGACGTATTCCTGGGAGACCATGTGGTGAGTGATGCGGGCGGCAAAGCCCAGCTTATTTTTATGGATCGGTCTACCCTGACGCTTAACGCAAATACGGATCTGACGCTCGATAAATATGTGTACGATCCGGCGGCGGCCAGCGGCACCATGGGGGTTTCCAGCGTCAAAGGCGCTTTCCGTTTCGTCGGTGGGGTGCTCAGTAAAAAACAGCCCGTGACTATTAAAACGCCGGTTGCCACAATCGGTATTCGCGGCGGGATCGCCGATACCAACGTAGATGGCGGAAGCGGCGCGAGCGACGCTGTGTTTGTGTATGGTGAAGAGCTCACCATGACCAATGAAAGCGGCAATACCTTCAGCACGACCCAGGTGGGTACGGGTCTGATGCTGGATACGCCGACAGGCACGCCCCAGCCGATGCCGCAGAATCTTATTAATCAACGGATGCAGTCTTTTGGCACCCCCTCACCGGAGAGCGGCGATAATGGCACGACAGGCGGTGAAAACGGAGCTTCTAACAATAGCGGCGGCACAAGCGGCGAAAGCACTGCCTCCTCTAATTCCGGTGGCAGTTCTTCTGGTGGCGGTGCGTCCGGCGGGGGCACCACGGTGCAATTTGTCAATAACAGCGGGGAATCGGTAGGAGCGCCCGTTACTTTCTTTGACAATGGCGCGGATATTGCCGGTAACACCAGTCAAAGCAGCACGAATGAGAAAATCAAAGTGGCGCTGGTGAATGGGGATAACAGCGTATTGCCGGGAGTGAATACGCTTCCGCAGGTGAACAAGGCTCCCCTTCCGCCGCAGAATACAGATACGGTGCTCTTGCCACCCGCTGGTCTTCCCGGCGGCGACGAGGGCGGACAAAGCAATGTGACAGTGCAGACGGATCCGACTCCTGCACCTCAGCCCAATCCGACACCTTCTTCTTCCGGCGGTGGATCAACACCTCCGGCACCGATGCTGCGTGGCCGCTATTTCCATTACGACGCAGCCGCGAGCGACTTTGCCAAGGGTACGGTGGAGAGCACAATTCCTGCCGGTAACCCGCTTTCCAGCAAGGCGACATTCACGGAAACCAGCCGTCAGAACGTATCGGCAATCCTGAATGACTTTGCGTCAGTCAACGGTGATATTACCCTGGTAGTACCTAATACTTCTCTTCCTGGAGCAAATTACAGCTCCCCGGGTGCTGCTAGCCTTCTGCTGGATGTGGATGGTAATACGGTAAACGGGAATGAAGCCACTATCTCGGGCGGAAAATATTATCAAACGCCGGACGATGCATTCCGTCAGTATTATTTTTCCAATGGCGGCGATCCGCTGGCATTTTATCAGGGCGTTTCGATTTTCGGAGAAAACGCTTCACTAGATTCTTCCCGCATGGCGGAAGCGGTAACGCGCACCCGCGGCGTTTCCGCGACGGAAGGGTTTGAAGGAATCAGTTTCTATACTTTCCTGCCGGATATCGGAAAATATCCCGGCGGCAGCGGGGATGTAGGAATGCTGGATTATAGCGCGCCCCATACCACGGGTACGGCGCCTTCGTACTATTCGGACGTGGTAAGCAATCTCAGTGGGTCAACGGTGGGTAGCGAACATCTGCGCACGGGCCCCGGCCTGATGGTCGATTGGCAGAAAGGTCGCTTCCTGACCCAGAACGTTGAGTTTATCGCCAGCGGGGGAAGTATACAGGAGCCTTCCGCCACGCTGGGCGCGGGCGCGGTAAATAGCGGCGGCCCCAACTTCCTGGATGGAAGAATCCAGCATTTCGAAGGCGAGAAATATGGTACGGCTGCCACGACGGACAGCACCGACTATGCTTATGGCACTGTGAAGGTTGGGCGGGAGATTTACGGCAACCCCACCGGGCGTATTGAGGCACTGGTGACCAATATGGAGGTAACGAAGCAACCTCTCGCGATTCCCGCCAGCTATATTCAAACAACGGTAGGCAGCAGCCTCATCCATGTTACGGTTGCGGGTTCAGACATTACCGTCGGAGATCATGTGACGATCAGCGGGCTTGGCGGTGCCGTGAACGGTATCCCCGCAGCTTCCCTGAACGGGCATGAGTTTGTGGTAAGCAGCATAGCAAGCGGCATTGCGACCATTGACGTCGGTGTGCAGGCTACCGCTGCTGGATCAGGCGGAACCGCATTCACCATGATTGCGCACGAGACGGGTTCGCAGGCGGCGGTGCTGGATAATGCGCACGGGCTGAATGCGACGAATTTCGACAGCACCCGTGATATCGATCATGGGGGACAACGCACCGGAGATGAAATGCGAGGATTCGCAGGCGGTCTGGTGAAGCATGTGAGCGGTGCCAACAAATATTTCAGCGCGCAAACTTCTTCTGGGGACACTTCTGGCGACAAGATTACGGATGTGGTGATTGCTCCTAATCTTTCTGCAGGTGGAATCCAAAGCAGCAGTCACGTCAATGTTGATCTGCGTTCCGGCAGCGGCCCGGCGTCGGTGGACGGAACCTTCGGGGGAACGGACAGCGCCTACATGAACAACCGTCACTATGGGGCGGTGCAGACCTCGGCGACGGTAGGAGGCAACTCTGCTACTACTAGCCATGGCTTTATTACCACCGCCACGGAAGATAAAACCATCACCCAGAAATGTACCAATTGTGAATATACGCATTGGGGGGTGTGGGCGACGAATGTTTCTGATGGCACGGATAAATACACGGTGGAAATGATGCCATATGTGGCAGGGCAAGTAACGCAGAACTTCGATGCGGCAAAAGCGAGCGCACTGGATGCGGCGACCGGCAATACAGGCGTTGCCAACTACACGGGCGCTACTTACGGAAGCTTTACCGATGGCACTTATGTGAAGAATCTGCAGGCTTCCATGTCCGCACAGGTGGATCTGGCCAACCGGACGGTAAACGACCTCCAGCTCAATTACGGTACGGTATTCGGGCAGGACATGAATCTCCATCATAATGGAACAGCGGTGAATATTGCCGATACGGGAGATGCGGTGTTCCAGAATATTGCACTGCAAAATACGGGGGCGAGTGTCACGGGTAGCGCAAACGGTGCCTTATTTGGGCCTAATGCGGAAGAAATCGGCGGCAACTTCAATGCCAGCGGCACCGGCATCGATGCGGCGGGTATTTACCAGGGGCGTCGCTAAGAGGAAAACACGCACGCGCCTCTGGGAACAGGGCTAAGCCACATATTTTCTAAGCATCTCCAGAGCGCGTGCGCCCATTTCTTCGTCAGCCAGCGCAAAGGCGATATTGGCCTCTAAGAATCCGACGCGGTGACCGCAATCGAAGCGTTTGCCCTGGATGTCGCAACCGTAAATTGGGGTGTCGGGCAGCATAGCGGCGATGGCGTCGGTAATCTGGATTTCTCCCCCTGCGCCTGCGGCCTGATGCGATAATACGTCGAAAATATCCGGCTGAAGGATATAACGCCCCACAATCGCGGTGGTGGAAGGAGCTGCTTCGGGGCGCGGTTTTTCTACCAGTGCCTTGGCGCGGGTCAGCGTCCCCTCGCGTGCGGCGATGTCGAGAATACCGTACTTACTGGTTTCTTCGCGGGCGACTTCGTTCACTCCGAGAATATTGGCGTCAGGATGCATGTGATATGCTTCCATCATCTGGGCTATGGCAGGGCGTTCCGTGAGCATCAACTCGTCGGCCAGCAATACGGCGAACGGTTCATCTCCTACGGCATTGCGGGCGCACCAGATGGCATGACCCAGCCCCAGCGGCTCCTGCTGGCGGATAAACATCACCGCCCCCGGCTCAGGCAGCCACTCGCCGATCCGGCTCAACTCCGTTTTCTTGCCCTTCTGATCGAGGACGGATTGCAGCTCGTACGCATGGTCGAAATGGTTATTGATGGCGTCCTTATTGCGTCCGGTAATGAAGATAAACTCCTCTATGCCTGCGTTTCGCGCCTCCTCGAAAGCGTAATGGATGAGGGGTTTGTCAACGACCGGCAACATTTCCTTGGGCATGGATTTGGTGGCTGGCAGGAAGCGGGTGCCCAGTCCGCCTACGGGAAAGACAGCCTTGCGGATGCGGGGAGTGGAGGGGGAAACCATACTGTACCTTGCTGTATTTTGTAGCGCACACCATAGCTTTTTATGTGGATTTTGCAACCATGACACCTGAAAATCAGCGCATTTGTTTGGCTTGACTTCCATGGCAAAATCGCTATGTTCTGGCGTTCATTTGACCACCAAGATGGAAGTAAGGCGATGGCCAAGAAGAATATCGTATTGATTAAACTGGAAAGCACCGCGGATACGGGCTTCTTTTATGTAAAGAAGAAAAATCCGAAAAAACAAACGGAAAAGCTCAATTTCCGTAAATATGACCCGGTGGTGCGCAAGCATGTCGAGTTCAAGGAAACCAAGCTGAAATAGTGGGATGCTGAGCTTTTCTTCACTCTTTATTGCTTCGGCTCAGGCGCAGGCTGCCAGCGGCGGCGTGCCCCCCGAGCCTTCGCCCATCGTCAGCCTGCTGCCGTTTTTCCTGGTGGTGGCGGTGTTCTGGTTCTTCGTCCTGCGGCCGCAAAGCAAACGCTTCAAAGAACATCAGCTGATGATTAAGGCGCTCAAAAAAGGCGACCGTGTGGTGACCGGCGGCGGAATTATCGGTAAGATTACCAAGGCGGCGGAAGAGTCGGAAACGGTGGAAGTGGAAATTGCCCCCGGCGTGAGCGTGGAAGTTTCTCGCTCCACGATTACCGCAATGGCGCCGACGGCAGAGAAAAAAGTGGTAACCCCCAGGAAAAAAGCCGCTGCGTCGGCTGCCACGACCGCCAACGATAATTAATCAGCACCCGTTCTTAGTGTGCCATGACGCTCTGTTCTTGCTCCGCATGGATACGGCGATGCCGCTTCAGCGATTGCGCAATTTTCTCCGCTTCCTTTTCCGCCGAGCTGACGGCGCATTCCATGAATCCTATCTTGGTGCCGCCGTGTTTGGTGGTAACGGGAATATGAGCACCCACGAGCGAAGCCCGGCCTTCGGGTTGTTTGGCCAGTTTTTTCAGATGCCGGAATTCTCCCGGAGCGGGGGACACATAACATCCGTTGGCGGCACCGAAGCTTAAGGTTATTTCCGGCTCTTTTCCCTTCAGAAATACATCTTCCGGCGACTTACCCAGCAACGCGGCGTAATCCTCCCTGCATTGTTCGATCAGGCCGGGAATGTCGGTGTGTGCGCTCAGCCCGCCGACCAGCATCACCACCATGCTGTTGTGCTTTGCGGAATGCTCAGGCTTTTCGGGATTGCCGGGGATATGCCAACAGGCCTGAAACGATTTATCCGTAATCAGGCTGGTGACGTTTTCAAGCGGGGTGCCTGCCCGCGGGTCGCCCTGCAGCGGAAAGCCTATTTTAATGGCGTTGGTATGTTGCGTGTGAAGACGTTTTTGTAGCATTTCTTTTGAGAAACCCAGCTTCTCCAGCCCGCGAATATTCCCCAGTTTGGGTAATGAATTGGCAAATACCACATGGTCGAAAAGGGGCGGGTTCTCCTTGCCGCCAATCTCGAGCCTCACTTTTTGATCGCGGGTGAGATCGGCACTCAGCACCGGAGCCTGTGTGGCAATAGCTACCCCCAATTCATTGCACTTATTTTCCAGGGCATGAATAATCGCGCAGGTGCCCCCCTTTACCCGATACGCTTCGTCATCCACCCCGAATGGTGCGAATAAGCGAGAGTCGGTAGATAGGTTGTTAAGAAACGCCAGTGTTGACTGAAACTCCAGGGAAGAGCCGTTCTCATGCAGGCAGCTGGCCTCAAGAATGGACATCAAACGGGCATCGGCACCTTGCTCTATTAAGTTTTCAAAGAAGGCCTTGAGCGGCATTGCATCATAGTAAGCCGCTTTCTCTTTGCTACTGCGGCACTCCTCAATGATAGGAAAGATGGTTTTCGATAGTTTCTTATACCATGCCTGAACCTGCTCTTCGCTATAGCGTTCTCCGTTAAATAAATACGCATAATCGATGGCGTCCGGTGTGGCACTCTCCTGTAAATCAACGCCCAGCTCCTTACATAAATGCTTCAGTTTTTTGTCATCGCTGTTGATAAACTCCGCGCCGTATTCGAATCTCCGCGCCGCGTGGCGTTCCTCACTGCTTCTGATTTTTCCGCCCACCCGATCCGATGCTTCATACACCGTCACCTTAAAGCCCCTTTGCGCGAGACGGTAGGCAGCCGTCAGCCCTGCGATACCCGCCCCGATAACGGCAATGTGAGGAGAAGGGCTGACCTTATCGGTGTATTTCACACTAGAACCCTGTATATTATGTGTTTTTCTATCCATCATCTATACCCTGAAGGGAGGGAAATGCGCGTGAAGAATTGATGAAGATTTTGCCGCTTGCATCACCACGCGCTTTTGCCTATCACTAGCCCATGCTTGAATTCTCCCGCCTGAAAATCGTTACGGTTTTACTCACCTGCCTGATGTTCATCTATTGGGCATTGCCGAACTTCCTGAGCGAGGAGGAGCGCGCCTCCTTTCCGGAAGGGACGCTGGGACAGCCCATGAGTCTGGGGCTCGATCTGCGGGGCGGGGTGCATCTGTTGCTCGAGATGGATTTCGATAAATATCTGGCCGAGCAAATGGAGAATCTGCGCGCCGATATCCGCTCCCTGTTGCAGGAGGAAAAAATCGGCTACATGAATTTTGCCGCTGGCCCTAAACAAGTGTCGTTTACCCTGCGCCGCGAGACGATGGGAGAGAATACGCTGCGTGCGTTAATGCGTAAAGCGGGCGAGGGGGTGGAATATCAGGAAGACGGCGATAATATCACCGTGCATTATTCCGATGAACAGCTGAAGAAAATGCGCCTGCGCGTGCTGGAGCAGTCGATCGAAATCCTAAACCGGCGTATTAATGCATTGGGGACGACCGAGCCGTCGATCACGCGCCAGGGGGATAATCGCGTGCTGGTGCAGGTGCCGGGGCTGAAGGATCCGGCGCAGCTGAAGGAAATCCTCGGGAAAACGGCGAAGATGACCTTTCATCTGGTCAACGCGAATGTGGATATGGATGCGCTCATGAGCGGCAAAGCGCCGCTGGGTACGCGCATTCTGGAAGGCGATGCAGCGAGTTCCCGCGGAGAGGGGCTGCCCCGCAAATATGCCGTCTTCAGCCGCATCGAGCTTTCCGGCGAAATGCTGACCAATGCGTATGTCACCTATGAGCAGGGGGAGCCGGTGGTCGCTTTCAGCTTCAATACCGCGGGCGCCCGCAAATTTGGAGAAATTACGCGCAACAATGTGGGCAAGCCCTTTGCCGTAGTGCTGGATGACAAGGTGATTACCGCTCCTGTCATCAAAGGGGCGATTCTGGGCGGCAACGGCATTATCACCGGCAATTTTACCCCCGCTACCGCAAATAATCTCGCGATATTGCTGCGCGCCGGGGCGCTGCCCGTGCCGCTTTCCATTGTCGAGGAGCGCACCGTGGGGCCCAGTCTGGGAGCGGATTCTATTCAGGCAGGGAAAAAAGCCGCGCTGATCGGGGTGGTGATGGTAATGGGCTTTATGCTGCTGGGGTACGGCCTGTTTGGCATCTTCTCCAATATCGCCCTGCTAATTAACCTGGCGATGATCGTGGGCGCTTTGTCGCTGCTCCAGGCGACGCTTACGCTGCCCGGTATTGCGGGGATTGTGTTGACGCTCGGCATGGCGGTGGACGCCAACGTGCTGATCTTTGAGCGGATGCGTGAGGAAATGGCGCGGGGACGCACCGTCTTCGCCGCCGTGGATCAGGGGTTCCGCGCCGCGTTCGGCACGATCGTAGACTCCAACCTCACCACGCTGATTGCCGCCGCGATCCTGTTTGCCTTCGGCACGGGGACGATTAAAGGCTTCGCCGTGACGCTTTCCATCGGGATTATCTCCTCCATGTTCAGCGCCATTTTGCTGACGCGCCTGATGGTCGTAATCTGGCTCAAGCGCAAGCGACCCAAGGCGCTGCCGATTTAGTTCCATGGACATCACCCCTCCACTCAATCCCTCCCGGCAACTTATACAGCGTTACGGAGCGGGAGCGTTCGTCATTGCCGGGCAGGAGCATGAAGGTTCCGTGTTGGTCTGGCCGGAGCGTCGCGCCGCATGGGAGGTGGCACAGTTCGAGGAGATTACCGAAGAGGCGCTACTGCCGGTTTTGGAAAGCGGGGGTGTGGAGATTCTTATCGTCGGCAGCGGCGAGAAGCAGGAGTTTTTTCCGCCCGCCTTGCGTCAGGCGATACGCGCTCGCGGCATTGCCGTAGAGTGCATGGACACCGGCGCGGCCTGCCGTACTTTCAATATTCTGATGGGTGATGACCGCAAAGTCGCCGCGGCATTAATTGCGGTTTAGGCGGCTTTAACGACGGCGTGTTTTTTCCTGCTTGCGGAAATTTTGATAATGCCATCCTTCATATCCGCCACCGTTACTTTCTGATTCGCATCCGTGACTTTGACATCGTTCAGGCAGGCCGCTCCTGCATCCACCGTGCGCCGCGCTTCCTTGCCGGAAGCCACTAAGCCGGAGTCGTGCAGCAGTTTGAAGAAGGGGATGCCTTCCTCTAATTCCGCCTGCGCAACCGAATGCACCGGAAGTGCATCTCCCGCAGTACCTTCCTCGAAGGTTTTGCGCGCCGTCTCAGCGGCGGCCAGTGCCGCTTCCTCGCCGTGCAGCAGCTTCGTCGCTTCGGTGGCCAGCACCTTCTTCGCCTCGTTCATGCGCTGGTCTTGATGCGCGCAAAGCGCCGCGATTTCTTCCACGGAAAGTTCGGTGAACAGCAGCAGAAACCGCTCCACATCGGCATCCTCCACATTGCGCCAGAACTGCCAGTAGTCGTAAGGGCTGAACATCTCGCCATTCAGCCACACCGCCCCATCCGCCGTCTTGCCCATCTTCGCACCCGACGACGTAGTGAGTAGGGGGGTGGTCAGGCCGAAAAGAGATTGCGAGTTGCGAGTTGCGAGTTGCCCGTCAGCCGCATCAATACGCCGATACAGCTCCGTTCCATTCACGATATTGCCCCATTGGTCGGAACCACCGATCTGCAAACGGCAGCCATGACGCTTCGCCAGTTCCACGAAGTCGTAGGCTTGTAAGACCATATAAAAGAACTCCAGCAGGCTGAGATGGGACTCGCGTTCCAGACGCTGCTTCACGCTCTCCATCGTCAGCATGTGGTTGACCGAGAAATGCCGTCCGTAATCGCGCAGAAATGCGATGAGATCGATACCGCTCAGCCAGTCGTCGTTATTGACCATGTGGGCGTCGCTCGCGCCGTCGCCGAAGCTCAGGAATTTTGCAAACACTTCCTTGATGCCCGCCATATTCGCCGCAATCGCAGCGTCGTCAAGTAACTGGCGGGATTTATCCTTCCCCGAAGGGTCGCCGACTTTGGTGGTGCCGCCGCCCATCAACACGATGGGTTTGTGTCCGCATTTTTGCAACCAGCGCAGAATCATGATCTGGATCAGGCTGCCCACATGCAGGCTTGGCGCGGTGCAGTCGAACCCAATGTAAGCCACCAGCGGTTTTCCCTCCTTCTCATGTTGCGCGAGGAGGGCATCCAGCGCCTCAAAGTCGGTGCATTGGTGGATAAAGCCGCGTTCGGCGATAAGATTCAGGAATTTCGACTGGTAGCTCATAATATTCTTTTTTGTGATTTTAGGGTGACTTCTTTAACATAATCGTACCCCCCAAGAAAGCAGGAATCGCATTGCTCTGGATTCCCGCTTTCGCGGGAATGACGATAAAGAAAGAAATAAGCAACAAGAAACGAGGCCAGTAGGCCGAGTCCTTTAGTCGTGCGAAGCGCGTCAGGCTCATTTGCCGAGCAGTAAGCGAGGCGAGGGGCAATAAAAGGAAAACACTATGGGCGATACAATCAGAGCACTGGGCATGATGAGCGGCACGTCGCTGGACGGCATCGACGCGGCGTTGATCCACACGGACGGCGAGCGCGTCAAACTGCGCGGCTCCTGGCTGACCGTGCCCTATACCCGTGAGATGTACGAACGCCTGCGCGCCGCGATGGAAGGCGAGGGGGACATGCTGGCGCTGGAGCGCGACCTCACTCTGCTTCATGCGGAAGTCGTCGCGGAGTTGCTGAAGAAGGCCAGCCTCAAACCGGTGGATGTCTCGGTCATCGGCTTTCATGGCCAGACGATTATCCACCGCCCCAAACAAGGTATCACCTGGCAGATGGGCAACGGTGCGTTGCTGGCAGAAAAAACCGGGATTTCCGTGGTGGCGGATTTTCGCAGGCGGGACGTGGCGGCCGGGGGCGAAGGCGCACCGCTGGTGCCGCTCTATCATGCCGCGCTGGCGATGGAGCTGGAACTCCCCGTGGCGGTGCTGAATCTGGGTGGCATCGGCAACGTTACCTGGATTGGACGCTCGGAAGCCCGGAGTAAAAGCGTGATGGCGCATGATATTCTCGCGTTCGACACGGGGCCGGGCAATGTACTGCTCAATGAATGGATGGAGCGCACCCTCGGAGAGGAATACGACAAAGACGGCGAACATGCGCTGGCGGGGCAGGTGGATGTCACGGCGCTGGCGGCGTATCTGGCGCATCCGTTTTTCCATGCCGCGCCGCCAAAATCGCTGGATCGGCACGATTTCAATCTGGCTCAGATCGAGCATTTATGCGTGGAAGACGGCGCGGCCACGCTGGTGGCGTTTACCGCTGAATCCGTAGCGCGGGCGGCGGTGCATTTTCCGGTTCCGGCGAAACGCTGGCTGGTCTGCGGCGGCGGTCGTCACAACCCGGCCATCATGCAGGCATTGCGTGAGCGCCTGCCGCATATCGAGCCGGTGGAGGCGGTCGGCTGGGAAGGGGACGCGCTGGAAGCGCAGGCCTTCGCCTACCTCGCGGTACGTTCCATGAAAGGACAGCCCTTGTCTCTGCCCACCACGACCGGCGTCAGCCGTATCGTGACCGGCGGCGCGCTCTATCAGGCTTAGTTACGCTCGCTTTCCTGCCTTTTTATAGACGGTGTTTTTGTCGCGCTTTCCCACCGTGATGACCTGTACTGCCAGACGGTCATCGATCACCCGATATACCAGGCGGTAACCCGCTGCGCGTAGTTTAATTTTATAACAATCCGTCATGCCACGCAGTTTATCATGCGGCACATGAGGGTGCTCCAGTCTTTCGGCAAGTTTTTTCTTGAATTGCGTTTGTAGCGGCGGCGGAAGTTTGCGCCATTCCTTCAGCGCCTCTTCAAGAAAAGTAAGGCTATAAGTCATCGAGGCTTACGGGGATTTCCTTTTGCCCCTGACGCTGGCGCACCATTTCGTTCAGTGACATGTCGTCCAACGCTTCCATCATGCTTTCGTAGAGGGCGGGGGGCAGGCAGTAAAAAGCGGGCTTATTACGGTTGAGAATAGCCACAGGCTCACCGTCCGCATAGTCGAGGATGGACATGGGATTGGCTTTCAACTCAGTGATGCTGGCGGTCATTTCCGCTAAAATACGCTCTGCCATAAGACCGATTATAAGTCTTTTAACCGGTCAAGTAAAGGAGCTAATCGCGTGGCAACTGGCGGCGTTTGCGATCCGGACGGGCGCGGCGCGCTTCATCATGCAGATGCAGTCTGCCGGCGATGTAATTATTCAGCGTAGCGTCCAGCTCTTCCTGCGCGGCGCGGAAATAATGATCGGCGTTGTCAAAGGATTCATACACGATGTTCGCGTATTTCTGCCCTTTGATTTTATCCACCAGCTTGCGCACATCCTCTTCCTTGACGATGTCGTCCTTCTTGCCCTGACAGAACAATCCGGGCGCGGGGCAGGGGGAGAGAAACGTGAAATCATACATATTGGCCGGGGGAGAAACGGCGATGAAGCCTTCGATCTCCGGGCGGCGCATGAGCAATTGCATGGAAATCCAGGCGCCGAAGGAGAATCCTCCTATCCAGCAGCTTGCCGCATCCGGGTTGAGTTGCTGAATCCAGTCCAGCGCCGTGGCGGCGTCCGCCAGCTCTCCGATCCCGTCATCGAACTTACCCAAAGAGCGCCCGACGCCGCGAAAATTGAAGCGAAGCGTAGAAAATCCATTATTTACAAAAGACTGATAGATACGATAAACAATTTTATTGTTCATCGTCCCCCCATAAAGCGGATGCGGATGCAGCACCACGGCAATGGGCGCGCCCTTTTCTTCGTTATGATGGTAACGGCCTTCCAAACGCCCTTCAGGGCCATTGAAAATTACTTCAGGCATATAACCTACTGCTATTCGTTGAAAAAATAGGGGTAATGAGTTGACTGCGACAATATGCTATATTAACCTCGGACATATATTCTGGTGCATCCCGCTCATCTGTTAAGTTTAGGTCTTAAAGGAGTGAGGGGGTGTTTTCAATGGTTTTATAGCGAGTCGTACTGTGTTGGAGAGATTAAAGGAAGATTTTGCAGCGATAAAGAAGCGGGATCCCGCCGCCCACAGCCCGTTGGAAATTGTCTTATGTTACCCCGGTTTTCATGCGGTATTGCTGCATCGCCTGACCCATCGCCTGTGGAATGCCCAGTGGCGGTTGCTTGCGCGCTGGCTCTCGCATCTGGGGCGGTTTCTGACGGGCATCGAGATTCATCCCGGCGCCACGATCGGACGGCGCTTCTTCATTGACCATGGGATGGGGGTCGTGATTGGCGAAACCGCCACGATTGGCGACGATGTGACGATTTATCACGGTGTCACGCTGGGAGGCGTTTCCATGAATCAGGGCGTGCGTCATCCCCAGCTGGGCAATGATGTGATTATCGGCGCAGGCGCAAAATTACTGGGGCCGATCAAGGTAGGGGACGGGGCGCGGGTAGGCTCGAATGCCGTCGTGGTGGACGATGTCGCCTCGCGCACGACGGTCGTGGGCGTTCCGGCGCACCCGGTCGCCATATTGCGGAACCTGAAAGAATATGTGCAAAGTTTCGATGCTTACGGCACCCCCCGCGAGGATGCAGCCGCCGACCCCATGCTGGACGAGGTGGAGCATTTACGCGCCATGGTGAAGGATTTACAAAAGAAACTGGCTGCTACCGGCAAGGCGGGCGGCAAAAAGGCGGGAACCGGATCATGATACTTTCCACACGCGGACGTTATGCGGTGATGGCAATGGTGGAGCTGTCTTTGCACGGGGGAGAGAAACCTCTGGCGCTGGCGGAGATTTCTGAACGTCAGGAAATTCCGCTGGCATATCTCGAGCAGATTTTTGCCAAACTGCGCAAAAGCGGGCTGGTGAAATCCGTGCGTGGGCCGGGAGGTGGGTATCAGCTTTTGCGTCCGGCTTCGGAAACCTGGGTGTCGGATATTATTATGGCAGCGGAAGAATCTATTAAAATGACCCGGTGCGATAATGGAGCGGCGGGATGTATGTCTCCCAAAACGCGCTGCCTGACCCATGATTTATGGGAAGGGCTGGGCAATCAGATTTATGCCTACCTGCGCTCCATCTCGCTGGAAGATGTCTGCGAGCGTCGCCTGCAGGAAAAATTCTCCTCAGGGCGGACGGCGAAATCTCCGGCCGCCGCATTCAATCTGGAAGTGCTGGATCAGTAAAAGGAGCGCCTCCCGGGTTCTGACGCAGGAGGCTGACCACCGTACATCATGTTGCTTCGCTACCCAGAGGACGAAACGGTTTTATGAGCATCTATCTCGATTATAACGCAACTGCTCCGGTGCGCCCGGAAGTGATCGCAGTCATGGCCGGAATGCTGGGTACGCCTTCCAACCCCTCCTCGGTGCATAAATGGGGCAGAAAGGGCAGAAAGCATCTGGAGGACGCCCGCGCCAATGTAGCGGCGGCGCTTTCCTGCTTTCCCCATGAAGTTATTTTTACTTCCAGCGGCACGGAGGCCAATAATCTTGCGCTGAGTTCCTATGCGGATATACGGGTAGCGGTATGTGCTACGGAACATGTCTCCGTACTCAAGGCGGTGCCGACGGCCACCGTGCTTCCGGTGACTGGCGATGGGCAATTGCGCTATGACGCCCTGCGCGCCTGGTTGCGTGAAGATACGTTCCCTTCCGTGGTATCGGTGATGCTGGCCAATAACGAAACCGGCTTTATCCAGCCCATTGCCAGTATCGTGGAGGTGGTGCGCGAATATGGGGGGATCGTGCATTGTGACGCTAGCCAGGCATTGGGTAAAATACCCGTCGATATGGGCGTGCTGGGAGTGGATATGCTCACTTTGTCCGCTCATAAGATGGGTGGGCCTCCCGGGGCGGCGGCGCTGGTGGTGCGCCAGGGGGTGGACATCATCCCCCAACTCAAAGGAGGAAGGCAGGAGTTTGGCAAAAGGGCGGGTACCGAAAATCTCCCCGCTATCTGCGGTTTCTCGGAAGCCGTCACGCTGGCGCGTATGGATAATTGGCAGAACCAGCTTCGTGTCGCGCTGGATGAAATGGAGGCCACGGTGCTACGCGAAGTGCCGGGAGCAAAGGTCATCTGTCAGGATGCTCCCCGGCGATTGCCTACGACCAGCGCCCTGCTCATGCCCGGCGTTCTGGCGGAAACGCAGCTGATGCATTTCGATCTGGAAGGCATAGGCGTCAGCGCGGGATCCGCCTGCTCCTCCGGCCGCGTTACCCCCTCTCATGTGGCGCAGGCCATGGGGTTTAGCGAAAGTGAGGCTGCCTGCATACTTCGCGTCTCGGGTGGGTGGAACACGAAACGCGAGGATATAGAACGGTTTACGCAAAGCTGGCTGGCGCTGGCGAAACGGCTGGTGAAGGCGGCGTAATACAATAATTGCCAAATATATTTGGCAATGCTATGATCAGGATAGAGGGATGGTGAAAGCTACAGAGCCGAAAAGGCTTGTTGTTTATCAGGATGCAGGCGGCAGAGAGCCGTTTACGGACTGGTTAAATGGCTTGCGTGATCGGGAAGGGCGAAGGGTGGTGCTGAAGCGTCTTGGCAGGTTGGAGCACGGCCTGTATGGTGATTGTAAACCCGTGGGTGACGGCGTTTCGGAACAGCGAATATTTTTTGGCTCCGGCTACCGCGTATATTTCGGGGAAGAAGATGGGCGCATCATTATCCTGCTATGCGGTGGCGATAAAGATTCGCAGAAAATGGATATCAAGGCGGCGAAGGCATATTGGAAGGAGCACAAGGCGCAATGAGCGAGAAAAGGAATTACCGGGCATTCCGTGAGGTCGAGGAGGAATATTTCCGCCATCATCCTGAGGAAATAAGCAACTATATCAATGAGATATTTGCGGGTTATGCCGAGGACGGCAATGCTGCTGCGCTGCTGGCCTCCTTGCGCGTGATCGCGAAGGTGAAAGGCATCACCAATCTCGCTGAAAGCACAGGTATGACGCGGCAGGGTGTCCAGCACGCGCTTTCAAGCAAAGGGAATCCGCGCTTCGACAATGTCAATGCGATCATGCACGCGCTCGGCTATCGCCTCACTCCAGCGCCCCTGGAAAACAGACCCCAATAATAGTTGACTAAATAACTTGGCTTAATGTATCCTTCCCTTGCATTTACAGGCAAAATAGCCCATATAGCCTGATATAAAGATAATATAACAACGCCATTCCCGGGAAAACGGGAATCTCGCGCCGCCGATCTCCGGATTCCTGCTTTCGCAGGTAAGGATGGGATTGCAGCCGAGGATGGAGATGAAAGGATGGTTGCCATGAGTTACGGCAATGGTACGGCGCATGGGGTGAGTTTCCCCATATATCTGGATTATCAATCCACCACGCCCTGTGACCCCCGTGTGGTCGAAAAAATGTTGCCCTATTTTACGGAAAAATTCGGCAACCCGCACTCACGCAGCCACAAATTCGGCTGGGAGGCGGAAGAAGCGTGCGAGATCGCACGCGGCGAAGTGGCGCGGCTCATTGGCGCAAGTGAAAAGGAAATCGTGTTTACCTCCGGCGCGACCGAGTCCAATAACCTGGCGATTAAAGGCGTGGCGAGGTTTTACGGTGACCAGAAGAAACATATCATCACCTGCGTTACCGAGCATAAATGCGTGCTGGATACCTGCCGCCATCTGGAGCGCGAGGGGTTTGAGATCACTTACCTGCCGGTGCAATCCAACGGTCTGATCGACCTGACGGAGTTGAAGCGGGCGTTGCGCCCCGATACGCTAATCGTCTCCATCATGGCGGTCAATAACGAGATCGGCGTCATCCAGCCGCTCGCTGAGATTGGCACGCTATGCCGCGATAACGGCACCTTCTTTCATACGGATGCCGCGCAGGCTTTCGGCAAGATTCCGCTGGATGTGGAAGCGATGAATATCGACATGATGTCGATCTCCGGTCATAAGATATACGGCCCCAAAGGGATCGGCGCGTTGTATGTACGCCGCCGTCCGCGTGTGCGGCTGGAGGCGCTGATTCATGGCGGCGGGCAGGAACGCGGGATGCGTTCGGGTACGCTGCCCACACCGTTGGTGGTGGGGCTTGGTGAGGCGGCGCGTATTGCCTCCAGGGAAATGACGGAAGAGGCGCTGCGCATCACCGCCCTTAGCGACAAATTCATGACCGCCATTCATGACAACATCAAAGATGTGTTCTTAAACGGGGATCGACAACTGCGCTGGCCGGGAAACATCAATCTCAGCTTCGCCTATATCGAAGGCGAGTCGATGATCATGGCGATTAAAGACCTTGCGGTGTCGTCCGGCTCCGCCTGTACTTCCGCCTCGCTGGAGCCGTCGTACGTCCTGCGCTCGCTAGGGGTAAGCGAAGAACTCGCCCATACCTCCATCCGTTTTGGGATAGGGCGTTTCACGACGGACGCCGAAATTGACAAAGCCATTGAGATCGTCTGCGGTGCGATCGACAAGCTCCGCGAACTCTCCCCGCTCTGGGAGATGGCGCAGGAAGGCGTGGACATCAGCAAAATCCAGTGGGCAGCGCATTAGGAGAGAGATATGGACGGCGACCTGAACGCTCTTGATCCGGTAGATCGGAATCTGGCACACAGGGCACATCAGATGTTCATGAGTCTTCCTATGGCTCGTGATGCCGGAATTCGTCCGGTCAATATAGCATGGCTTGCGGTGAGGAACTCTCTGGAGAAGAATAATCAAAAAAACGGTATCACGCAAAATACAGCGGAACTGGAAAAAGCAGCAAAAAATATGGTTTTTCGCTTCCTGACAGAGATTGCCACGGAAGAAGGAAGCGGAGAGCCTTTCTCTCAAGAGGTTATGGAGAGGAAGCTAAAGGATAAAATTCAAGCGTGGCAAAAAGAAGCCGATGTACTTCCCGAAGAACCCCGCGAAATAGTGATTGCCCGGGAAATTATGAATATCCTTCAAGATAGCGGAAAAGATCATGTGTTGAGGGATGAAATAAACGCTTCATTGGCGTCTTTGGGGGGAGCTTCGAAAAACAACGGCATTCTGTCTCAGCCTCAGGCGATACTATCTGCTGCGTGTGTATTAGCGGGAAGAGAAGTAGCAGAAAAACGCGAAACGGAAGAGAGGGTGGATATATTTAATATGCTTCCGGATAAACTGCACCAGTTTGTCGCTAATCATGTTAAGCAGATTATTGAGCAGGCGGAGGTAAGGCAACAAACGAAGGCAATATGGGATGCACTTCCCACGAATGAGGATGGTCAGCCTACGCTTCTGGATATGACAGAAGCTATGTTACTGGCCTCCGCAAACCGTATGCAAAGAAAGGGGGAGCTGTTTGTTCCCCGTAATCTGGCCTTAAGTCATGCCTGCCGTGAAGCCGCGATGGATGGCCTGACACCGGATGGCCTGACACCGGAAGCGTTGAGCGAAAAACTGCAGGCCTATATTCTGCGGGCGCTTGACACCACGATTGAGCAGAAGCGAGAAGAGGTGGGGGCTCGCGTTGATTGCATCAAGGGTATTGTGAGTGGCGATGAGGTGTTACGCGCCGGGTTGCTTGAACACGCAAAAAGGAAACTGGGAATTTTTACTCGTATAGAAAATTTAAGTGCGAATCAGCGACAGGATGCCGATACTCTAATAACTCATGCCATCACGGCAATGGCGACAGACCAGATAAATGACCAGACTCCTGCGCCATCCGCAGAGGATGCCGGGGGTTTGCTGGAAGCACTTAAAGAACATATAACAGGCTATTATCAAAGTCACAGGGATCAATTGGGCAACGCGGAAGGTCGCGCCAGAATCGTAAGATAAGCACAGAAAAGGAAGTAGCATTATGGCATATTCGGAACAATTAATTGACCATTACGAGAACCCGCGCAACGTGGGTTCGTTCGACAAGGGCGACGGTGACGTGGGCACCGGCCTTGTCGGTGCGCCTGCGTGCGGGGATGTAATGAAGCTGCAAATCAAGGTCGGCGCGGACGGCGTCATTGAGGATGCGCGGTTTAAAACCTTCGGCTGCGGCTCGGCGATTGCCTCCAGCTCACTCGTCACGGAATGGGTGAAGGGCAAATCCGTCGATGAAGCGATGACGATTAAAAACACGCAGATCGCGCAGGAGCTTTCCCTGCCGCCGGTGAAAATCCATTGCTCGGTGCTGGCCGAAGACGCTATCAAGGCGGCGGTGCGCGACTACAAAGCCAAGAAAGGCACACTGTCGCCGGAAGAGGCGGAAGAGCATAAAAGAACCGCTGTAAAAGTATAACACTGTGTCATTACCCGACTTGTTCGGGCAATCCATGGATTACCCGAACAAGTCGGGTAATGACTGATAATAGAAGAACGCATATGCCCCAACCCGCTATTACTATTTCTGACACGGCTGCCCAGCGTATCCAGGCGATGCTCGCCTCACGCGGCAAGCCTTCCGCGGGGGTGCGCGTAGGCGTTCGTACCCGCGGCTGCTCGGGTCTGTCCTACACCATCGAATACGCTGACGACGTGAACAAATACGATGAAGTGGTAGAAGATAAAGGCGTCAAAGTGCTTATCGACCCCAAAGCGGTCATGTTTTTGCTGGGCACGGAAATGGACTTTGTGGAAGAGAAGTTCAAAAGCGGCTTTACCTTTACCAATCCGAATGAGAAAGGGCGTTGCGGGTGCGGTGAATCCTTCCACGTCTGATGCTTGTTTCATGAAATATCTCCCCTTTTTTCTTTTGCTTGGCGCACTGGCGCTGGCGGTTTTTTTCCTCTCGCAGCGTTTTCCCGGTGTGCTGGATGACGGGTTCTCGTTTGCGCGCATCCTCTATCTGGCGATGCTGCTGGTCGTGGTGGCGCCGGGGGCGTTTTACGCTTACCGGGGCGCTCCCGCAAAGGCGATCAAAGCGATTTTCTTATGGATTGGTATCTTTGTCGCCGTCTTCGCGGTCGTGATGCACCGGGAGGATTTTATGGCGGCGCTGGTTCCTTCCGCGCCTTACACACATTCAAGTGGTGAGGTTGAAATTCGCCGCGCCGAGGACGGACATTACTACACCGATGCATTGGTAAATGGGGAGCGCGTGCGCTTTATGATTGATACCGGGGCGAGTCGTGTGGCGCTGAGTTATGAGGACGCCCGGCGCATAGGTGTTGATATGGACGGTTTGAGCTATACAATACCTGTCGGCACGGCTAATGGCATTGCCATGAACGCCGCAACGCTGCTCGATTATGTGATGGTGGGCGATGTGCGTATTGGCAATGTAAAAGCCAGTGTCGCCCGGAAAGGACAGATGCAGGGCTCCCTGCTCGGGATGAGTTTTCTGGAGCGTCTTGGCGGCTACCGCATTGAGGGTGATACGCTGCATATGTGGGCAGGGAAGGAATAAGAATGGACTACTTTGCCTTATTGGAATTGCCCAAAGACTTTGCGTTGGATGAAGACGCGCTACACCGCGCTTATATTCAGAAACAACGCGAGTTTCACCCCGACCGGCTGGGAAAATCCTCCCAGGAGGAGCGCGCACGATCCATGCACCTGTCGGTAGAGGTCAATCAGGGGTACCATGTGCTGAAATCGCCGTTGCTGCGCGCCGAATACCTCCTGAAGCTGGCAGGGGCAGAGGAACAGCCCCCCTCGCAAGCCCTGCTGATGGAATCAATGGAGGCGCGGGAAGAAGTCATGGACGCGCAGACGCCGGAAGTGCTGTCGGAGCTGGAGGAAAAACATCGTGCGTCCCTTGCACAGGAATATGATGCATTTGCACAGCACTATTCGGGCGCAAAGCTGGAAGAAGCCGCTGCAAGTGCTCTGCGCCTGCGCTATCTGCACAAGCTGCTGGATGAAATCCGCGTGAGATGCAAATTGCTGGCGGGAAGGAAGGAAAATATATGAAACTACTACAAATACATGAACCCGGCCAGACGCCAGACCCTCACGAGGATGCGGCGGCGGTGGGGATCGATCTGGGCACCACGCATTCGGTGGTGGCCATCTGGCATGAGGGGTGCCCGGTAGCGATCGAAAGCCATATCGGTTCGTCGATTATCCCCTCCGTAGTGGCGTATCAGGCGGATGGCTCCGTGCTGGTGGGGCAGGCAGCGCGAGATGCGTTTCTGAGCGGCGCGGAAGACGCCGTGGCTTCCATCAAGCGCATTATGGGGCGCTCTGCGTCGGAAGCAAAGCATCTGATGCCCTATCTCGCGGAGACGATAGGGGAGGTGAAAGAAGATTCCGTGCCGCGTATTTTTACCCGTAGCGGCCCTAAAACGCCGGTGGAAATTTCTTCCGATATACTGAAGCATCTGAAGGCGATGGCGGAAGAGGCGCTGGGGAAGGAGGTGCGGGAAGCCGTGATTACCGTGCCTGCGTATTTCGACGATGCGGCGCGTATCGCCACGCGGGATGCTGCGCGGTTGGCGGGGTTGGAGGTGCTGCGGCTGATTAATGAGCCGACGGCGGCGGCGCTGGCTTACGGTCTGGATACCGGCGCGGAAGGGATTTACGCGATTTACGATCTGGGCGGCGGCACGTTCGACATTTCACTGCTCAAACTGGAAGGCGGGGTGTTTCAGGTGCTTGCCACCGCGGGCGATACGGCGCTCGGCGGTGACGATCTTGACCGGCTGATTGCGGATGCGTTCCTGGATGCCTGCAAGGCGCAGGACTGCAAGGAGCTTCCCTCCTGCGGCGCAGGGCTGGCGGCGTTGCTGGGCAAGGCGAGGGCGGCGAAGGAAGCCTTGTCGGAATCCGAGGAGATACGCCTGTCATTGCGAGGAGCGATAAGCGACGAAGCAATCCAGTCAAAAGAAGAATCTGGATTTCTGCGCTCCGCTCGCAATGACGAATTCACTCTCTCCCGTACCCAACTCGCCAAGCTGGCCACGCCGCTGATCGACCGTACGCTGGAGATTTGCGCAGGCGCGCTGGAAGATGCGGGGCTGAATGCAACGGAGGTCAAGGGCGTGGTGATGGTGGGTGGCTCCACCCGTCTGCTGGCGGTGCGCGCCGCAGTGGAACGATTCTTTGGCAAAAAGCCGCTGCTGGATATTGACCCCGACCGCGTGGTGGCATATGGCGCGGCAATTCAGGCGCATCAGCTGACCGGCGGAGAAGAAGATCACCTGCTGCTGGATGTCGTGCCACTTTCCCTGGGGCTGGAGACGATGGGGGATCTGGCGGAAAAACTGATCTACAGAAACACCCCCATTCCCGTTTCCGCCTCGCAGGAATTTACCACTTATGAAGCGGGGCAAACCGGAATGCAGATTCATGTGGTGCAGGGTGAACGTGAAATGGCCAGCCAATGCCGCTCGTTGGCACGCTTTGAGTTAACCGGCATCCCGCCGATGGCACCGGGGGGGGCGCGTATTAAGGTAACCTTTCAGGTGGACGCGGACGGGTTGCTTACGGTAAGCGCGGAAGAAACCACCACGGGCACACGGCAGAAAGTCGAGGTGAAACCCTCCTACGGCCTTCCTTTCGACGCAATTGAGCGGATGCTGCAGGAAAGCATGGAACATGCCCGCGAGGATATCACCGCCCGCCTGCTGGTGGAAGCCCGGGTGGAGGCGCAGCGTTTGCTGAAGGATCTGGAAGCCGCCTTAGCCGCGGATGCTTCTCTCCTCAGTCCACAGGAGCAACAGGCGATTGCCGAGGCCGCAAAGAGCCTGAAAGCGGCGCTTGCAGGCGATGACCGCGATCTTATTGACGCCGCGCAGATGGCGCTTTCGCACGCAAGCGCATCATTTGCCCAGAAACGCATGGACAAGGCTATTGGGCAGGCGTTAAAAGGAAGCCACATTGAGGAGCTATAAGGGAGAATATATCTGATGCCAAAAATGACGTTTGTATATGCCGATGGAACGGAAATTGTCGTGGATGCCCCCCTGGGGCAGTCCGTGCTGGAGATCGCCCACAAGAATCAGATACCTCTGGAAGGTGCGTGCGAAGGCTCGCTTGCCTGCTCCACCTGCCATGTGATTGTGGAGAAGCAGTTTTACGAACAGTTGCCGGAAGCATCGGAAGACGAAGAGGATATGCTTGACCTTGCCTTTGGCCTCACGCATACTTCTCGCCTCGGATGCCAGATTATTATGACTGAGGCGCTGGATGGGCTGCGGGTAGCACTCCCTTCCGCAACGCGCAACATGATGGTCGGCTGAAGTTTCAAATATCCTTTTTACCCCCGGAGTATGTCATGACCAGCAAGAAGCACGAAACCACGCCCGACACTTCCAAACCGGAAGCGGAAGAGGAAACCATCCCGGGAACGCAATCCACGGCGCGGCTTTCCATCTGGGTGGCGGTGACGATTATTGCGATTGCGCTGGTGGGATACCTCACCTCCCGCAGCAGCTTTAAGGCGGAGGATGTCGCCCAGGGGATTACGACGCTCAGCGAGGATGTGGCGGGCTATCTTGCCAGTAGCGGCTATGAAGGGGAGTTCAGCTATGCCTCCCTGGCGCTCGAAGGGAGCTTCTTCGACCGCAAAGCCGTGATCGAACAACCGGAATTTGTCCTGCGCAGAACGGGAAGCGGCGAGGAGATGCACGTTAGTACGGAGCGTGCCGTGATCCAGCCGGAAAACGCCAGAATGAACAGTTTTAATCTGATACTGGATAAACCGCTGGTCGTCAGCAAAGGAGAGGCCGAATACCGTTTTATTCAGGAGCTTCCCCTGACGCTTTCTGTGCATCGCGTCTCGGATGAAGATAAAAAATCTCTGGAATACTCAAGTGACTATAAAGAAGGCATGAGTTTTATCCTTCAGGTGGCCGACGCGGCGGCATCTATGCCCGATACCTCGTATCAACTGCGCCTGGGCGTGGGGTCTGCCATTCACGGCGTGCTCGATCTGAAAGAAAACTCTTATTATGAAGAAAGCAATTTGCAGGATGTATCCGCAGAAATCAGTCAGAGCATCATAAAAGCGGAAACGCTGAAGATGGTGTACGAAGTGGCCGGTCATGATAATTCCCATTTCCGTCATTATACGGTAGATGGAAACGGCTTCACTTTCGTGGGGTCGCAGCAGGGTCTGGGCAAGCTGGATATGGCCTTTGAAATGGAAGAGGAAACCCCGCTCTCCCCCGAGGCGGCAGAGCACCATGTTACCCTGAACAATCTGGCTATCAAGGGCGAGGATTTCTCCATCAGCGGCGATGGGCAACTGGATGTACATGACGGAGAGATGCTGCCTTACGGTTCTCTCGGCACGGAAATCACCTCCATGCAGAATTTGGTTTCGCGGCTGGGGAAGGCGAATATCATACCAGAAGCAAGCGCACCGCTGATTGCCAATATACTCGAGCGCGCCGCTACCCCTACCGATAAGCCGGAGACTGTAAAATTGCAGCTTCAGAGATCGCCGGGCGGAGCATTTACCATTGGTAACAGCACGTTTGAAGAGCTTGCCGTATCTTTGCTGGGGGATATGGTGAGGGGGCAGAAACCCCTTCCCAATGCCGTTCCGGCGCCTTCCGAAGAACCGGCTCCCGCGCCCGGGGAACAGGCGGTTCCGGGTGAGCAGGAAGAGGATGCGGCTCCCGTAGAACAAGATGAGGAACCGGCTCCTGCAACTGAAACGCCCGAGGAGTCGACCTCCCCGGATACTTCCGATGCCGCGCCGGTGCCGGAAGAAAAAAAGAAAATAAGGACGCCGGCGGAAGCCATGGAGAAAGTCCAGGAGATGCTGGAGATTCTTAAAGAGCGCAAACGCGAAAAAGCCGCTGCGGAGGGTGAAGTCGTTGCGCCGTCTCAGACGGATACGGTCGCTCCCTCAAAAGCGCCTGCGGAAATCATCGAGCCTGAGGCCGAGAGCAAACCTGCCACCGAGGGCGCCGCGTCGGATACATCCACGCCTGCGGAATAAGCCCTCATGACCAAAGCAGAGGAAAAACTCCCGCGCTGGAATCTGGCAGACCTTTACCCCGCCCATGATGCGCGGGAGGTAGGAGAAGACTTAAAAAAGGCGCGTGCTCAGGCGGCGAAATTTCGCAAGAATTATTCGGGGCGTATAAAAACCCTCTCCGGCGACGAGCTGGCTGCGGCCATCCGTGCCTATGAAAAGCTGGAAGATATACTGGGGAAGCTCGCAAGCTACGCGCAGCTTCTCTACGCAGAGGATATGACGAATCCGGCGTTTGCGCAGTTTTATCAAAACACCACCGAGGCGGTGACGAGTATCTCCAGTGACACGCTGTTTTTTACGCTTGCGCTGAATAAACTGGAGGAGGGCGCGGTAAAGAACCTGCTCAAAACCTCAAAGAAGCTTAAAAAATACAAGCCCTGGCTACGCGACATACGCGCTTACCGTGCGCATCAGTTACCCGAAAAACTGGAGCAGATGCTTCACGAAAAAACGGTGACCGGCCATGCCGCCTGGTCGCGCCTGTTCGATGAAACCATTGCCCAGATGCGCTTTTCGCTGGGTAGCAAAAAACTGAGTTCCGCGGAGATACTCGATCTGTTGTCCTCGCGGGATGCGGCTATGCGCAAAAAAGCCGCCAAAGTGCTGGGAGACGAGCTGGGTAAACATGCCCATGTTTTTACGCTGATTACCAATACCCTGGCCAAGGATAAAGAGATAGAGGATCGCTGGCGGGGTTTTGCCGCGCCGATTTCATCCCGCAATCTTGCCAATCAGGTGGAAGACGAGGTGGTCGAGGCGCTGGTGGAAACGGTCAGGAAGAATTACGCCCGGCTTTCCCATCGCTATTATGCGCTGAAAGCCACCTGGTTTGGCGCAAAGAAGCTCAATTACTGGGACAGAAACGCCCCCTTTCCTTCGGAGGACGACCATAGCTACAAGTGGGGTGAGGCTTCTAAACTGGTGTTGGATGCCTATACATCCTTCTCGCCGGAAATGGCCAAAATTGGCAAGGAGTTCTTCGATAAAGGCTGGATTGATGCCCCCGTCGCGCCGGGAAAAGCGCCGGGTGCGTTTGCGCATCCCACGGTGCCCTCTGCACATCCGTATCTGCTGGTCAATTTTCAGGGAAAAACCCGGGATGTAATGACGCTGGCGCATGAGCTGGGGCATGGCGTGCATCAGGTGCTCTCCGCCTCGCAGGGGGCATTAATGGCGGATACGCCTCTGACGCTGGCCGAAACCGCTTCCGTGTTTGGCGAGCAGATCGTGTTTCAGGAAATCCTCCGGCGCGAGAAGGACGACAAACGCAAAAAGGCGCTGATTGCAGGCAAAGTCGAGGATATGCTGAGTACGGTAGTGCGTCAGGTGGCCTTCTGTGATTTTGAGCGCCGGGTGCACGATGCGCGCAAAAACGGCGAGCTTACCAGTGACGAGATAGGGAAAATCTGGATGGATGTGCAGGCCGAAAGCCTGGGGCCAGCCCTGAAATTCTCTGAGGAATACAGCTATTACTGGACGTATATTCCGCATTTCATCCATTCGCCTTTTTATGTCTATGCCTACGCTTTTGGCGATTGTCTGGTCAATGCGCTGTACGCCGAATACCAGAAACAAAAAGTACTGGGGCGCGGCGCGGAGTTTGAGACGAAATACATCGAGATGCTGAAAGCGGGCGGCACCCTGCGCCATAAAGAATTACTGGCTCCTTTTGGCATCGATATTTCAAAACCCGCTTTCTGGCAACAAGGGCTGGATATCGTTTCCGGATATATCGACCAGCTGGAAGCCTAGGCACACCAAGGTTACGCCATGGTTCCCACCGTTTTAAGATGGAAGAGGTGCATCCCGGCGCATCCATCGGAAGGCAAGCCGCTTTCTGACGCTTTTCACTTGCGCCATTATCTCCTATACTCTCCCTCATGAAATGGGAAGATGTGGGGATGGTGCTGTCGGCGCGGAAGTTTTCCGAGCGCGACGCCATTGTCACCGTCCTGACCCGTGAGCATGGGCTGTGGCGGGCGATGGTCAAAGGGGCGCTGTCTCACAAGCATCGCGCCCTCTATGAGCCGGGGAATCTCTTGCTGGCTCGCTGGAATGCGCGTCTTGCCGAGCATATGGGAAATTTCTCCTGCGAACTTCTGGAGCAAAACGCCGCGATGATTATGCAGGATAAGCTTTCGCTGTCGATGCTGGGTGCCATGACCGCGTTGCTCGAAGGGTGTTTTGAGGAGCGCGATCCGCATCCGGTTCTGTTTGAGTGGGTAAAAGCGATGGTCGAGATGTTGGCGGGAGCCGGAACGCCCGCCGCGGAGATATGGAAGCGTTACGCATTGTTTGAGAAATTTCTGCTTGCCGAGGCCGGGTATGGGCTGGATTTGTCCCGTTGCGCGGCGACAGGGGGCGTGGAGAACCTGGTCTATATCTCCCCCAAAACCGGACGGGCGGTCAGCGCCGAAGCGGGAGCGCCGTATCACGGCAGGATGCTCTCTTTTCCGCGCCTGTATAAGGAAGAGGGATTTATGCCAAAATCCGCGGAAACCCTTGACGCGCTGCGGGTGAGCGGCTATTTCTTAACCCACTGGCTGTACGCGCCCAGGGACAGGAACCTGCCACCTGTGCGCCAGCGGCTGGTGGAATGGATAGAAAAAGAGTGCCTGTTGGTTAGCGCCTAGCGCCTGACAAAGAAAACACGGCGCTTAAGCACAAGGTAGCAAGCATTTAGCATGGCGCAGGAAAAGAAAGAATCCACTCTTGCCGTTTCCTTCCGGGATGCGCTCTCTGAGCGGTATCTCGCCTATGCGCTTTCGACCATTACCTCGCGCTCGCTACCCGATGTGCGGGACGGGCTGAAGCCGGTGCATCGCCGCCTGCTGTATGCCATGCTGCAGCTCAAGCTCGACCCTAAATCGGGATTTAAGAAATGCGCTCGCGTGGTGGGGGATGTCATCGGTAAATACCACCCGCATGGCGATGTGGCGGTCTATGATACGATGGTGCGTCTGGCGCAGGAGTTCGCGGTGCGCTATCCGCTGGTGGAAGGCCAGGGGAATTTCGGCTCAATAGACGGCGATAATGCCGCCGCCATGCGGTATACCGAAGCCCGCCTGACCGAGATGGCGATGGCGCTGCTGGAAGGGATCGAGCAGGATACGGTGGATTTCCGCCCCACTTACGACGGCTCGGAGGAAGAGCCGGTCATATTGCCCGCAAGCGTCCCCAACTTACTGGCCAATGGCGCGGAAGGGATTGCCGTCGGTATGGCTACCTCCATTCCGCCTCACAATATGGGGGAGTTATGCGATGCGCTCCTGCTGCTGTTGAAAAAACCCTCTGCCCGGGTAGAGGAGTTGCTCGACGTGATGCCGGGGCCGGATTTTCCGACCGGGGGCGTTATCGTAGAGGACGCCGCAACCATTCGTCATGCCTACGAGACGGGGCGCGGGAGCATCCGTATTCGCGCCCGCTGGCAGAAGGAATCGCTCAGCCACGGCCTGTACCAGATTGTGATTACGGAAATTCCCTATCAGGTATCGAAATCCCGCCTGATTGAAAAGATGGCCGAACTGTTCAAGGCCAAAAAGCTGCCCTTAGTGGCCAATCTGCGCGATGAATCGGCGGAGGATCTGCGGATCGTCATTGAGCCGAAATCCCGCCAGGTCGATGCGGAGATGCTCATGGAGTCGCTTTTCCGCGCCACGGATTTGCAAGCGCGCTTTACCTTCAATCTTAACGTGCTTACATCAAATAACGTTCCGAAGGTACTGAACCTGAAGGAAATACTTGAGGAGTTTGTGGCGCATCGTTTCGTGGTGCTTACGCGGCGCACGCGCTTCCGGCTCGGCAAAATCGCCGCCCGTCTGGAGGTGCTGGGCGGGTTGATGGTGGCCTACCTGAATCTGGATGAAGTGATCCGCATCATCCGCGAGGAGGATGAGCCCAAGCAGGTCATGATGAAGCGGTTTAAGATTACCGACGCGCAAGCGGAAGCGATCTTGAATATGCGCCTGCGCTCCTTGCGCAAACTGGAAGAGGTTGAGATTAAGAAAGAGCAGCAAGCACTTAAAAAAGAGAAAGAAAGTCTCGAGGCCATATTGGAGAGCGAGACGGAAGCGCGTAAAGTGATTCGCAGTGAAATCAAAGACATACAGAAGCGTTTTGGCGCGGAAACTGAACTCGGCAAGCGTCGCACGGATCTGGCGGCCGCACCGGACGTGCGTGAAGTGAGTATTGAAGCTTTCATTGAAAAAGAGCCGATTACAGTCGTTTATTCACGCATGGGATGGATTAAGGCGCTCAAAGGGCATTTTGACGATTTATCGGAAGTGAAATTCAAGGAGGGGGATGATGCGGCGTGCGCTCTCAAGGCGCGCACCACCGACGCCATTCTTTTCTTCGCCAGCAATGGGCGCTTTTATTCTCTGCGGGGCGCTGACCTGCCCGGCGGCAAAGGTTTCGGCGAGCCGCTGCGCCTGATGATCGATTTGCCTAATGATGCCGATATTGTCGCTGTTTTTGCCCATGAGCCTGGCCGTAAACTGCTGGTGGCGAGTTCTACGGGGAAGGGATTTATCGTGGAGGAAAATTCCGTGGTGGCGCAAACACGCGGAGGGAAAAGCATTCTCAATCCCGGCACCGGGCGGGCTGCCATCTGCCAGGTGGTGCCCGAAGGAGCGGATAGCGTGGCGGTCATCGGTGATAATCGTAAGCTGCTGATATTCCCGCTGGATCAGGTGCCGACAATGGCCAAGGGACAGGGCGTGACGCTACAAAAATACAAAGGCGGGGCAATGTCCGACCTCAAAATATTTACCCGTGCGGAGGGCTTGAGCTGGAGCCTGGGCAATAAAATCCGTACCGAAGCGGATATCACCCCCTGGCTGGCCACCCGCGCCGGAGCGGGCAAGCTACCCCCCGTGGGTTTCCCGAGGACGAATCGGTTTGAGTAGGGGGTATTGCGAGCGACCGTAGGTAGCGCGGCAATCCAGTTTCACTGCCTTTCTGGATTGCTTCGTCACTGCATTCCTCGCAATGACGAACCCTCCTGCTTTGAATGAGTAAATAGATGTCATCAAGACGACATAACACTCGCTTCATTTGTGCATCTATTGCGATATATTGCACATATTGTGCAATTATGCTACATTCGAGCAATACGCATTTTCTTGTCATTCCCCGAATTTTTGGGAGCGTAACGCAAAAAAATTATAGGAAAATCCAGCGGTTATTATTTCTGGGTCGCCCTATAATTGGTAGGCAATTCAGGTGATGACGGCGGTAACATAAATGGAGCCATGCCATGACCACCGAACCCACCCCCATCCGCCGCTTAAACGCCACGCTGCCGGAGCCTCTGGCGCGGTTTGTGGCGGAGATGACGGGCGAGGGCGGCCTGTATGAAACGCCGAGCGAATTTGTGCGCGACCTCATCCGTCGCCAGATGGAGCGCGTCGCCCGTGCCGAGCGGCACCACATCAACGCGCTGCTTCGCCACTCCATCGCCGAGAACGACTACACCCCTCTTACCGCCGATGATGCCAACAGCATCCGCAACTCACTCATCTGATGTTCCTGCTGTATAAAAGCAAGCTGTTCATGCAGCAGTGGCAGGACTACGCACAAGGCTATAAAGACCGCGCAGGGGTGCTGCTGGCTGAACGGTTTATTGTAGCGGTGGAAGATGCCCTGAACTTCATTCAGGTAAACCCCAACGCCTGCACTCCCTATTTTCCGGGTGAGGGCTACGCCGACCTGCAAGCGCATCATTTCCGTAAATGGAGCCTGAAAGATTTTCCACATCTGGTGCTGTTCCGGGTTGTAGAAAAGGTCATTTCCGTTGAAGCATTATACGCCCATAAACAGGATATTGATGCACGATTATATGTGTACAATGATCTGGAGCCTGGGCAATAAAATCCGCACCGAAGCGGACATCACCCCCTGGCTGGCCACCCGCGCCGGAGCGGGCAAGCTACCTCCCGTGGGTTTCCCCAGGACGAATCGGTTTGAGTAGAGAGCAGCCGTGCATATTATAGTAATGAGTGCGACTTAAAGCCCCAGTTTCCGTGGATTTTCTATTCGCTCGCTTTCCAGCCCTTCCGGCGGCAGCTGGATTTTCTCACTGGGCAGGGAAGCGTCCGCAGGGGCGGTTTGCAGACTATCATTGGCGGGGGAAGGAAGAGAAGGCGGCGCGGGAGAAGCCAGGACATGATCGACAATCGACCGTTGCTCCGGCAATGGTGACACGGCGTCCTTCTTTGGATGTTTTGCGCTGAATTTTCCCGCCAGCAGGCGGCTGCTGAAATACAGCCCGACCGTGCAGACGGTGGTATAAAACGCCTCGAACAAGCTGACTTTCCCCAATTCTGCGACATCAAGCTTGCCAAACCATTGGGAGAGTTTGGGGCTCTGAGCGATTTTCTCTCCTATTTTTTTACCCGGGCCGTAAAACAGGGTATCGTTCAGACCGCTTTTTTGAAGTGCCACGGCGGTAGGAACGACGATGGCGCAGGTGGCCATCCGGCCTCCTAAAACGCTTCCCCAACTCTGCTTGGGTTCGGCGCTGTAAACGCTGTCGTCGGCGGGCTGGGTTCCCATTTTCTTATCCAGCCACCGCCCTAAAGACTCCCGGCGATCTTCCACCAGCTTGACCACCGGGGCTAATGCAGTGCCATCCGCCCAGGAAAAGAACACCATTTTAGACATTTCCGCGGCATTTGTCGGCATTCCGACGGCTTCAAATTTTTTTACCAGCCAGTTCCCGCGCTTATTGAAAAATTCCCCCAGCTTGCCATAGACCAGCTTGCCTTCCGGGTTAACGGCCCCTCCTTCGTTGGTCAGGTACGTCGCCGCGACAGAAAGCAGAAAAACGCTGGTATTATTGATGATTCCGTAGAGAAACGTATCCAGCA